>Ga0255338_1000240_pt1 | contig 219886 bp, 196 predicted proteins | sample MeOH1_35cm_T4_19_FD_203715 | JGI IMG/M metagenome (GOLD analysis project Ga0255338, IMG submission 203715) | Sandy soil microbial communities from University of British Columbia, Vancouver, Canada - MeOH1_35cm_T4_195 | ecosystem: Engineered > Artificial ecosystem > Sand microcosm >...
TGGCGATCTCGAACTTGGCCATGGCCAGCCGCTCCTTGGCGCGCTGGAACTCGGCGTAGTGGCCGGCCAGCTTCAGGCCGAAGGTGGTGGGCTCGGCGTGGATGCCGTGGCTGCGGCCCACGGTGGGGGTCATCCGGTGCTCGTAGGCGCGCGTCTTCAGCGCTGCCAGCACCATGTCGGTGTCCTCGATCAGCAGGTCGGTGGCGCGGACCAGCTGGACGGCGAGGGTGGTGTCGTTGACGTCCGACGACGTCATGCCCTGGTGCAGGAAGCGGGCTTCCGGCCCGACGATCTCGGTCACGTGGGTGAGGAAGGCGATGACGTCGTGCTTCACCTCGCGCTCGATGTCGTCGATGCGATCGGCGTCCCAGACCGCGTCGCGGCCCTTCTCCCAGATGACCCGGGCGGCCTCCTTGGGGATCACGCCCAGGTCCGCCATGGCGTCGGCGGCGTGGGCCTCGATCTCGAACATGATCTTGAAACGCGTCTGGGGGGCCCAGATCGCAGCGGCTTCCTTGCGGGCGTAACGAGGGATCATGGGCGGGGTTTGCGTCGAGCAAACTGCCTAGTCAATGCCCGGTCGGCGGGATGGCGATTTCTCCTCCTCCGTAGGGGGAGGGGGACCGCCCGAAGGGTGGTGGAGGGGGGTGTGCCGGGAGCGCCGAGCGTGCGGCGTTCCCCCTCCACCATGCTGCGCATGGTCCCCCTCCCCCCTATGGGTGAGGAGAGGGACCGGAGCTGCGGTTAGTGCCGGTACGACAGACGCAGGTACATGAAGCGGCCCGGCGCGTCGTAGGCGTTCGGGTCGTAGTTGTTCAGGCCGCAGGTGACGCAGCCGGGCGGGTCCTTGTCGAACAGGTTGTTGACGCCGACGGCGACGGCCAGGCCGTCATCCAGGAAGCTGGGGGTCCAGCGGAACTGGGCGTCGACATAGGTGCGGCTCTCCAGCTTGTTCGGATCGCCAGCCTCCTGGACCGAGGAGATATAGCGGCCCGAGAGCGTGGCGCCGAAGTCGCCCTGGTCCCAGTCGAGCATCAGGTTCGACTTGGTCTTCGGATAGGCCTGGTCGGGACTGCCGCGCTCGGTGCCCTCACGCTCGATCTTGGCGAGACCGCCCGAGGTTGGCACGAACTCGCTGAACTCCAGCAGACGCGTCGTGTACCAGCGCGCGCCGAACTGGCCGATCGACCACTCCGGCGAGGTCCACACCAGGTTGATGTCCAGAGCCCGGGTCTTGATGCCGCCGATGTTGATCAGCGGGTTGGTGATCGCGGCGATCTGGCCCGAGGCGGTCCGGGTGATCGTGGCGCAGGCCAGCGCGTCGCCGGTCTGGGCGCAGCGGTCGAGCAGGCTCTGACCGTTCTGGGCCTGGATCGCCTGGTCCAGCTCGATGTCGCTGTAGGCCACCTCCAGCGAGACGGACCGCGACCAGCCGGTGTCGCGCAGGATCTTGGGTTCCCACACCCCACTGAAGTTCCAGCTCTCGCTGGTCTCGGGCTTGAGGCTGGTGTTGCCGCTGGTGATCACCGACACCTGCGGGTTCAGCTGCGTGTAGCTGCCGTTGGCGGGGACGCCGCGGGCGATGCAGTTGGCTCGGACGGTGGCCGGCGTGGCCGCGCTGAAGCCCGAGCAGGGGTCGACGACCTCCTGGTCGAACCGCGAGGCCGAGCCGAACAACTCGCCGATCGACGGCGCCCGGAAGCCTTCGCCCCAGGACCCGCGGAACAGCAGCTCCTCGACCGGACGCCAGGAGAGGCCGGCCTTGAACGTCTCGTCCGACCCCGAGGTCGAGTAGTCGAAGAAGCGGGCCGCCAGCGAGGCGTCCAGGCGGTTGAAGAACGGCATGTCGGCCAGCAGCGGGATCCGCAGTTCGCCGTACGCTTCCTTCACCGTGATCTTGCCGCTCGCGGGCTGGGCCGGGATGTCGGAGCTGAGGCCCGCCGCGACGATGGCGTCAGGCTGGAAGTAGCCCTCGTTGCGACGGCGCTCCAGGCCGACGGCGAAGGCCAGGGGGCCGGCCGGCAGGTCGAAGAGCTCACCGGTCAGGTTGGCCGAGAAGTCGGTCAGCTCCTGCTGCGAGGTGTCCTGCTGGGTGAAGCCGATGAACTGCAGCATGGCCGGGGTGATCGTGCCGGCGCCGCCGAAGATGTTCAGCGGGGTGCAGGCGCCGGTGCACAGGGCGGCCGGGCCAAGGGCCTGCTGGACGCGCTGGGCGTTGACGTTGCCGGTGAAGGTCTGTTCGGCGTGGTTGCGCGAATAGACGGCGTTGACGTCCCAGTTCCAGTTCTTGTCGGCGACGGTGAAGGCGCCGGCGAGGGTGGCCGTCACGTTCCAGGTGTCGACCTCCTGCTCGTAGTGGCGGGGGCCGCCTTCGATCAGGCGGCGGCCGATGAAGGCGTAGGTGCCGGACTGCAGCGTGAAGCCGAACGGGTTGAAGGGGTTGGTGGCGTCGATCGAGACTGTGTCCAGCAGGTTGCCGTTGCCGGCGTCCGGCCCGACGAACAGCGGCAGGGGCGCCGCCTGGTTGGCCGACTTGCGCTGCACATAGCTGGCGCGGACGCGCAGGCTGACCTTCTCGGTGATGTCCTGATGGACCGAGCCAAACATGCTGACGCGTTCCAGCGGCGTCGAGATGTAGTTGAAGGGCTGGAAGTTGAACCGGTCGGCGGTGGTGAAGCCCTTGAAGCTTGAGGCGGCGCCAGTGGGGTCGCCGGGGATGTAGGTCGGGCGCTGGCCGACGGCCAGGGCCTGCTTCAGGGTCATGTCCAGGTCCTGGCCGGTGTTCGGGTCGGACACGATGAAGCGGCCAAGCGGCGTGCCGGAGCTGCAGCCGCCGGCCAGGCAGGACGTGGCGAAGGGTTGCGGGAAGCGGCTGATCTTACGGTCCGAGGCGAACACCGGATCCTGCTTGAAGTAGCCCCCGCCGACGACGATGTGGGTGTTCCCCGAGCCCGCGCCCCAGGTGACATTGTAGTCCTGGGTGAAGCCGTCGCTGTGGTTGGTCTGGCCGATCTGGGCGTTGGCGGTGAAGCCTTCCTGGCGGTCCTTGGTGATGATGTTGACCACGCCGGCGATGGCGTCCGAGCCGTAGATCGGCGAGGCGCCTTCCTGGAGCACCTCCATCCGGCCGATCATGGCGGTGGGGATGGTGTTCAGGTCGACCGAGCCCGGGACGCCCGAGGCCGCGGCCCCCGGCACCCAGCGCAGGCCGTCGACCAGCACCAGCACTCGGCGGCTGGAGAGGTAGCGCAGGTCGATCTCAGCCGAGCCCGCGCCGACGCCGCCGCCGTCCGGCGGGTTACCGAAGTTGCCGGAATTGTTGAACTTGGCGTTCAGGCCGCCGCCCGCGGACGGGATGCGCTGCAGGACGTCGACGGTGGAGGTGAGGCCCTGTTTCGCGATCAGGGCTTCGTCGATCTGGACGACCGGCTGGGCCTGGTCCAGCGGACTGGTGCGGATCCGGGAGCCGGTGACCACCACCTCCTCCACGGCCTGGGCGGAGGCTGCGCCCACCCCAGCGCCCATAGCGAGCAGGACCGCCCATGAAGCGGCCTGCGCAAGTTGATTTCGCATGAAAAAGTCTCCCCATCCCCGGCCCGCGCCGGGGACTCATGACGGAGAGATGACCATTTCAGCAACGAGTCATGTCAACCCGGCAACACGCCTCTCGCGCGAACATTTATCGGGTGGGTTGCAGTTAAGCCACAGCGCGCGTGCGGCGCTGGCGCAGGGTCGCGCCGGCCAGGCCGAAGCCCGCGATCATGAGCGCCCAGGCGGTCGGTTCCGGCGCTGCGGACACCTCGCCGACGTCGGGGAGGATCGCGTCCATCTCGAAACCGTCCTGCGGATCGGCGTTTCGCGCGCTGGCGAAGCCGAGACCGCCGACGCCCGCCTTCGGCTTCACGATCTCCAGGACCAGCATCAGGTCGCCGTCCTCCGGATTCCAGGTGAAGCCCTCGCCCGTGAAACTCAGTTCGTCACCCGCGATGCCGGCCATGGTGAAGCTGCCCCATGAGCCCACTTCCTCGCCGCCCAGGGTGAAGCTGATCCGGAAGGTGGCGCCGTCCAGGCTGCCGAGGATGCCCCGATCCAGCAGGATCTGGCCGATGCTGAGCGGGCCGGAGGCGCCCTTGGCGCTCCACGTCTGGGTGAAGACGCCCGACTCGTTGAAGCAGGTGGTCTTGCCGCAGCCCTCGTTCCAATCGACGTCGAGCACCGTCGCCGCCGAGGCGGGCGACGCCGCGAGCATGACCGCCGCGGCCAGTGCCGATAGTGCCAGGACGTTACGCATCACATGCCCCTAGGGTGAACCGCCGGAACAATGACTCACCTCAGGGTGGAGCTACAAGCCCGCGCCCCGTCCGGGCGAGGTCGATTCTCCCGTTAGGAGATAATTAACCACACTTATCGGGCGAGCTTCAGATCCGGCGCCCTAGCGCGCCGCCTGGGCCGCCGCGAACGCGTCGCCAGCATCCGCCGCCGCCCGGGCCTTGGCCATGTCCTTGGGCAGGGTGATGGCGGCCAGCAGGTAGTGGACGCCAGCCCAGGCGTAGATCAGCAGGTTCGAGAGCAGGCCCATGCGGGTGCCTTCGGCCATGGCGGCGGGGCAGGCGGCGGCCAGTTCCGCCGACGCGCCGGCGGGCGCCACGCCGCCCTTGCAGACCGAGAGGAAGTCGCCGGCCAGGCCCTTGGCCGTGAACGCGGCGCGGGCGAACTGGTCGATGCACCAGCCGCAGAAGGGCGGGCCGAAGCCCAGGGCGATCAGGTTCAGCACGAAGAACAGCAGGGCCACGGCGGTGGCGCGCATGCGCACGTCCATGGCGTTCTGCACCACGCCGAACGTGGGGCCCAGGTAGGTGTAGTGCAGCAGGCCGCCCAGCAGCCAGAACGGCACCGCCAGCTGCCAGACATCGCGCGAGAAGGCGAAGAGGTAGAGCGGCGTGGCGACCAGCAGGCCGATGCCGGGCACCAGGGCGTACCAGCGGGTGTTGCGCTTGCTGGCCCAGTCGGTGAGGAAGCCGCCCAGCAGCGTGCCCGCCCCGTTGGCGACGCCGGCGACCAGGCCCACCAGCAGGCCGACGGTGGCGAGGTCGAGACCGAACTGGCGGATGAAGTAGGGCGGCACGTACTGGCCGGTGCCGTAGCCGGCGAAGCTGGCCATCGTGATCCCGGCGATCATGTGGAACATGCCCCAAGAGCCGAACAGGCGCCTGGCGACGGCCAAGGTGGAGGGCGGCGGGTCGGCGGCGCGAGCCGGCCCTTCCGAGGGCGCGCCGGCCTCCGACGCTTCCTGGCCCAGGGCGGCCGGCGGTTCCGCGGCGAGCCCCGACTGCCGGTCGCTCCAGCCGCGCGGCGGCTCCTTGACGACGAGCTTGAGGGCGATGGCCACCAGGATGCCCGGCAGGCCCACCAGCATGAAGGCGGCCTGCCAGGAGACGTTCTGGGCGATCCAGCCGCCGGCGATGGCGCCGAACATGGTGCCGAGCGGAATGCCGAAGGCGTAGATCGAGAGCGCCGAGGCGCGCTTCTTGGGTTCGAAATAGTCGCTGATCAGGCTATGGGCCGGCGGCGACAGACCCGCCTCGCCGACACCCACGCCCACCCGGTAGAGCAGGAGCTGGACGAATGTGGTCGCCGTGCCGCAGAGCGCGGTGAACGCCGACCAGACCACAATGGCGATGGCGATGATGTTCACCCGGCTCTTGCGCTCGGCCAGCCGGGCGATCGGGATGCCGAGGGTGGTGTAGAGCAGGGCGAACGACAGGCCGCCCAGCCAGCCGAGCTGCTGGTCCGAGAGCTGCAGGTCGACCTTGATCGCCTGGCCGATGGTCGAGATGATCGTCCGGTCGATGAAGTTGAAGGTGTAGGCGACCACCAGCAGCCACAGGACGGTGTTGCGGTAGGCCGGCGAGAAGTTGGGGGATCCGCCCGCGGGCGTTGTGGCTGGCGGCATGGTCTGGCGGCGCTCCCCTCAGTCCCTCTCGGCGCGAACGCGCGGGAGGCCTGTTCGATTGTTGGCCGGAGGTTAGGGCGCCGTTTGAGTCAGCGGTAGGGGGCCTGACGCAGGGGCGCCCTCCGTTCAGCGCCTCGACCGCGACACCACGTCCGACCAGCGCCAGTCGCCCGACCCCATGACGACGCGCGCCGAGCCCGGTCCGTCGTTGAGCGACAGCGAGACCAAGCCGCGGACTCGCTCGGCGCGGCAGGCCTCGGGGGCGAAGGCGACCTCCCACATGATCGCCTCGCGTACGGCGGCAAGCCCGTTTCCCTCCTGGCCGGGATGGCGGACCCAGTCGCCGTTCCAAACACGGATCGCGCGGCCCCGGTGGGCGTCGGCCATGGCCGACTGGACGCGGCGGTCCTTGCGCAGCTTCCCCTGCAGCCACTGCAGCATGTTGCAGGCGCGGCCGCCTCCGCCGCCGCCCGAATCGGCGGTGGCCGCGGAGGCGAGCTCGGCGTCGCTGACCTCGGCGTCGGGATTGGTGAGCGGGCCCGTCTCGGCCAGCAGGGGCGCCACGTCCGGCGGGGCGGGCGCGGGGCGCGCGATCGCCCGACGGGGCGGCGAGGGCTTCTCGACCGGAGCCGCCTTGGGCTTCGGCGGCGTCGGAGCCGGAGGTTCGGGCGAAGGCGGCTTGGGCGCCGGCGGGGCCGGCGGCTCCGGCAGCAGTTCGACGAGTTGAACCTGGATGGGCGGCGCGTCGACCGCGACCGGCGGATCCGGCTGGGCTCCGACGAGCGCCAGCAGGATCGCCGCGTGGCAGGCAGCGCTCGCGGCCGCCGTGAGCAGGCGATTCCGCTTCGCCGATTGGCGAGGCACCTGCGTCACGGGGACCTTGAAGCTCCGCCTAGCTGAGGACGATCAGCACGACCCGCCGGTTGGCCTGGCGGCCCGCCCGGTCGTTGTTCGGCGCGGCCGGTGCATCCGGACCATACGAGATGGTGCTGATGCGGTTCAGCGGCACGCCGTGCTGGTTGAGGTAACGACGGACAGCTTCCGCGCGCTCTTCCCCCAGCTTGTAGTTGAAGTCCTTCGGACCCGTGGCGTCGGTATGGCCCTGGACCTCGACATAGACGTTCCGGTTGTCGGCCTTCAGCTTTTCCGCCAGGGCGTCGAGCCGGGCCTGGGTCTCGGGCGAGAGTCCGGCCTTGGCCACCCCGAACTTCATGCTGTCGTCGGACAGGACCTCGGAATAGAGGAACTTGCCTTCGGCCAGCTTGCCGGCCGCAGTGGCGCGGTCGAGCGCATCCTTGGCGGTGCCTTCGACCGCCACGATGCGGGTCTCGGCCGTGTCGACGCGGCCGCTGACCGCATCGGTCTTGGCGCCCACGACGGCGACTTCTTCCCTGACGAACTTCTTGGTGGCGCAGCCTCCGAGGCTCACCACTCCCAATAACGCCGCCCCCGCAATCATCACCTTCGACGTTGGGTGGATCATTCAATTCTCTCCGTTTCGGTTGGTCCCCCCGACCGTCGTTAAGCTTTGAACGGATCACTCCTTCAGGTCGGAAAGGGGCCGTTTTCGGGCGCAGCTTGACCGTGGCGGGCGCCGAGTTGGGCCTCAGCCTCGAAAAACGGCTTGCCATTGGCTCGGTGTTATAGTTGAGTATAACACCAGATCGGAGAGGCTCGAAGGAGCGTCGACGGTCGCCACCGCGGTTCGCGGCGGCTATCCGGAACGGACGATGGATCCAGAGTGGAACGACAGCCAGCCGATCTACCGCCAGATCCGCGACCGGGTGGTCGCGATGATCCTCGACGGCTTGCTCAAGGAGGGCGACCCCGCGCCATCCGTCCGTGCGGTAGCGACGGAAAGCCGGGTGAATCCGCTGACGGTGCTGAAAGCCTATCAGCAGCTCACCGACGAGGACCTGATCGAGAAGCGCCGGGGCCTGGGGATGTTCGTGAAGACGGGCGCGCGGGACCGGCTGCTGCAGGCCGAACGGGAGAAGTTCCTGAGCGAGCAGTGGCCCGAGATCCACGCCACGATCCAGCGGCTGGGACTGGCCGACGACCTGTTGGGCGAGCGCGCCAAGTCGCCGCCGCGTGGGAAGGACTGAGCGCATGGCCTGCATAGACGCCCGCGGGCTGCGCAAGAGCTACGGCAAGACCGTCGCGCTCGAGGGGATCGACCTCAAGGTCGAGGAGGGCCGGATCCTGGGCCTGATCGGCCCGAACGGCGCCGGCAAGAGCACCGCCCTGCAGGCCATCCTGGGCCTGATCCCGCACGAGGGGGAGCTGACGGTGCTGGGCCGCAATCCGTGGACGGCGCGCGAGGCGCTGATGTCCGACGTCTGCTTCATCGCCGATGTGGCCGTGATGCCGCGCTGGATGCGGGTCTGGCAGGCGCTGGACTACATGGACGGCGTCCATCCCCGGTTCGACCGGGCCAAGGCCGAAGGGTTCCTCGCCAAGACCAACATCAAGCGCACGAGCAAGGTGCGCGAACTGTCGAAGGGGATGACCGCCCAGCTGCATCTGGCGCTGGTGATGGCGGTGGACGCCCGGCTGCTGGTGCTGGACGAGCCGACGCTGGGCCTGGACATCCTCTATCGCAAGCAGTTCTACGACAGCCTGCTGAACGACTATTTCGACCACAGCCGCACGATCGTGGTCTCGACCCACCAGGTCGACGAGATCGAGCACATCCTCACCGACGTGGTGTTCCTGGACCAGGGCCGGATCGTGCTGGACGTCAGCATGGAGGCCTATGAGACCCGGTTCGCCGAACTGCTGGCGACGCCGGAGCACGCGGCGACGGCGCGCAGCCTGGGGCCGATCCACGAGCGGCAGCTGTTCGGCCGCAGCATCCTGGTCTTCGACGGCGTCGACCGCGCCCGGCTGGCAGGGCTGGGCGAGGTCCGCACGCCGGGGCTGGCCGACGTGTTCGTGGCCAAGATGGCCGCGACCTTCCCCGGGCGGGAGCAGGCGGCATGAGCGAGAACCGCAAGGTCCGGCCCTTCTACTGGTCGGTGCGCCGGGAGCTCTGGGAGCATTCGGCGATCTATCTCGCGCCGGCCGCCGCCGCGGCGGTGGGGCTGCTGGGGTTCCTGGTCAGCACCTTGTGGCTGGCGCGCTCGGTGGCCGGGGCCGCGCCCAAGAACGACAGCCTGATGATGCCCTACGTCTTCACGGCCTTCGCGGTGATGATGATCGGGTTCCTGGTCTCGATCTTCTATTGCCTGGGCGCCCTCAACGGCGAGCGGCGCGACCGCAGCATCCAGTTCTGGAAGTCGCTGCCGGTGTCCGACCTGACCACCGTCCTGGCCAAGGCGGCCGTGCCGATGGTGGTGCTGCCGGCGGTGCTGCTGGCGGTGATCGTGGGCGCTCAGTTCGTCATGCTGGTGTTGAGCACCATCGTGGTGCTGCTGAACGGCATCGACCCCGCGCGCCTCTGGGCCCGCGTCGACCTGCGGCTGATGTGGACGGTGCTGCCGTACGGCCTGGTGGTCAACGCGCTGTGGCTGGCGCCGCTCTACGCCTGGCTCTTGCTGATCTCGGGCTGGGCCAAGCGGATGACCTTCGTCTGGGCCCTGGCGCCGCCGCTGGCCGTGGCCCTGTTCGAGCGGCTGGCGTTCAACTCGACCCACGTCATCCGCTATCTGGGCGAACGCCTGCTGGGCGGCTTCGGCGAGGCCTTCAGCGTCCGGGGCGAGGGCAAGAAGGAGATCGAGTCGTTCTCCGACATCGACCCGATCCACACCTTCTCAAGTCCGCACATCTGGGGCGGCCTCGCCGTGGCGGGGCTGTTGCTGGCCGTGATCGTCCGACTCCGACGATCGCGCGACCCGATCTGACCTGACTTCAACCCAACCGCAATCGGCCCAACAGGAGGCGCCGCGTGAGCACTGCTGCCTTGACGCCTGCCGTCAATACGAGGTCCGCCAGCAAGGCGCTGGTCGCCTCCGCCCGGCTCTGGTTCGCCGCCGCCGTGATCGGCCAGGCGCTGTTCCTCGCCTACATCCTGGCGTTCTACGTCCCCTCGACGCTGAGCGGGAACTTCGCCGCCTGGGCCAGGAACACCCACCTGATCAAGGGCTATGTGCCCGGCGACACGGCGGGCAACCTGGCCTTCGGCGCGCATGTGCTGATGGCGGCGGTGATCACCTTCGGCGGCACGGTGCAGCTGGTCCCGCAGATCCGGGCGCGGGCGCCGCAGGTCCACCGCTGGGTCGGGCGGGCGTTCATGACCACCGCCATCGGGGCCAGCGTCGTGGGCCTGTGGATGACATGGGTTCGCGGGACGGGCGAAGGGGCCGCCGCCATCGGCATCACCCTCGACGCGGTGTTGATCCTGGTCTTCGCGGCCCTGGCGTGGCGGGCGGCGGCGAAGCGGAACTTCGCCAGCCACCGCCGCTGGGCGGTGCGGACGTTCATCGTGGCCAACGGCGTCTGGTTCCTGCGGCTCGGCTTCGTGACCTACGGCATGGCGCGCAGCGTGGCGGGCGACCTGCTGCCCAGCATGGACGCCTTCTTCGTGGCCTGGAACTTCGGCGCCTACCTCGTGCCGCTGGCGGTCCTGGAACTCTATTTCCTGGCCCAGGCGAGGGGCGGCCCGTCCGCCCGGCTGGCCATGGCCGGCGGCCTCACCCTTTCGACGCTGCTGATGGGGGTCGGCATCGCCGGCTCCTGGTTCGGCCTGTTCGCTCCCGTCCTCGCGAAGCTCTGAAGGAGGTCACGCCATGATCCTGCAATTCGGGCCCGAGGCCCCCTGGATCCTCCACGTTCTGGCCGCCGCCGCCCTGGTCCTGCACATCGGCGGCGGAACCATGGGCATGATGGCGGGCGGCGTGGCCATGTTCGCCCGCAAGGGCGGCCGGCTGCACCGGGTGTCGGGAACCGTCTTCTTCGTCGCCATGCTGTTCATGGCCGGGATCGCGGCGATCGTGGCGCCCATGCTGCCCGAGGGGCGGTGGACCAACACCACCGCGGCGGTCTTCACCCTCTATCTGGTGGTCGCGGCCTGGGCGACCGTGCGCCGGCGGGCGGGAACGATCGGACGCTTCGAGCGGGCGATCGTGGCCGTGCCGCTGGGCATCGCCGCCATGGGCCTGGCGCTGGTCCCGTACGGGGCGGCGACCGGCCAGATGGACGGCTTCGCGACGGTCTACATCTTCGCGGTCATCTGCGGCCTGGCGGCGGCCTTCGATCTGAAGATGATCCGGCGCGGCGGGATCACGGGGACCGACCGGGTGGTGCGCCATCTCTGGCGCATGGGCGCGGCCCTGTTCGTCGCCACGGGCTCGTTCTTCTTCGGCCAGGCCGACAACCTGCCGGTGGTCATCCGCGAGAGCTTCATCCCCACGGTGCTGGGCCTCGCGCCCCTGGTGCTGATGGCCTTCTGGTGGATCCGCGCCCGCCTGCCGCGCCGCACCCGCCTCGCAGCCTCATAGTCAGGTGGATCGGAACAAGATCATGCATCGCCTCGCGAGCCTGGCCCTCGTCGCCGCTCTGCTCGGAAGCGCCGCATCCGCGGCCGACTACCGGGCGCCCCGCACCAAGTTCGGCCAGCCGGACCTCCAGGGCCTCTGGACCAACACGTCGCTGACCTGGCTGCAGCGCCCGCCGATCTTCAAGGGCCTGATCGCCACCGACGCGGAGGCCGCGATGATGCTGGCGGGCTCCAAGAAGATGGCGGGCGACCTGATCGCCACCGAGGTCGATCCGAACCTGCCCGCGCCGGCGGTGGTGAAGGACGCGCCCCAGGCCGACATCCTCGAAATGGACCTGAACCTGGCCCGCATCGACGGCCTGATGCGCTCGTCTTGGATCGTCGACCCGGCGGACGGGCGCCTGCCGTTCACCGACGCGGGCAAGAAGGCGGCGCGGGCGGCGTCGCGGGGCGACCGCTACGACGCGGCCGAGGTTCGGCCGCCCGAGGAGCGGTGCCTCGTCTCCATTGGCTCGACCGAGGGGCCACCGATGATGAACGGGGGCTTCAACGGCCACTACCAGATCGTCCAGACCCGCGACCACGTGGCGATCCAGGTGGAGATGAACCACGACGTGCGGATCATCCGGCTTGGCGACCGCAATCACCCGCCGTCGTCGGTGCATCTGTGGATGGGCGATTCCGTCGGCTGGTGGGAAGGCGAGACCCTGGTGGTGGAGACCACCAACTTCGATCCGCGCAGCTACATCGGTTCGCTCACCGGGGGGTTCGCCTGGTCGGCGCGCGGCAAGCTGGTCGAGCGGTTCACCCGCAAGGGCAGGGACCTGATCCTGTACGAGTTCGCGGTGGAAGACCCGGAGTACTTCACCAAGGTCTGGCGCGCCGAGATGCCGTTCCGGCCCGCCAAGGGGCCGATCTACGAGTACGCGTGCCACGAGGGCAACTACAGCCTGCCCAACATCCTGGCCGGCGCCCGGGTGCAGGAGAAGGAGCCGAAGCCGGAGGTTCCGGCGCCGGCTCCCAAGCCCGCTAGCTGACGGTGTCCTCGCGGATGGTGCGGCGGGCCAGCCAGAAACAGACGAAGGCGGCGAGGCCGGACAGGGCGCAGACGATCAGCGCCCAGCGGATGCCCTCGGCCGGACCCATGCCGAGGCCCTTGTTGAAGTAGTCGGACAGCAGGCCCACGGCCAAGGGGCCCAGGCCCAGGCCGATCAGGTTGATGATGAAGAGCAGGATGGCGGCGGCCGTGGCGCGCATGTGCGGCGGCACCACCGACTGGCCGGTGCCATAGACCGGGCCGTACCAGAGGGTGCCCAGGAAATAGTTGGCGGGCAGGATCATCAGGGCGATCAGCGCCGAATCCACCGAGACGGCGGCGATGTAGACCGGGATGGTGATCAGGCTCGCGACGGCCGGAGCGATCATGTAGGCGCGCAGGTCCTTGGCGCCGTACTTGTCGGCGATCCAGCCGCCGGTGACCGAGCCGATGGCGCCGGCGACGCCGCTCATGATGCCCAGCGCGAGGCCCAGGAAGCCCACCGACTTCAGGTCGTAGCCCAGGGTGAGGCCGATGGAGGAGGCGAGGCTCTGCACCTCCGGCCCGTGATTGCGCAGGAAGAACGAGGCGGTGAAGGGGGCGTGGCCGTAGCCGATGAAGGCCTTGATGGCCGCGGCGAAGGCGATGAACCAGAACGTCCGGCGCTTCAGCAGGTAGGACATGGTCTCGCCGAAGGTGGCGGAGGCGCCGGCGATCTTGCGGGCCTGTTCGGAAATCAGCCGGCGAGGCTCCTTGAGCGTGAAGAAGGCCAGGGCGGCGAAGACCAGGCCGGGGACGCCGGCCACCAGGAAGGCGGCGCGCCAGCCGTAGGCGTCGGCCACCAGCCCGCCCATGATCAGGCCCAGCAGGCTGCCGATGGGCGTGCCCATGGAATAGAAGGCCAGAGCCGAGGCGCGCTTCTCCTTTGGCGTGTAGTCGACGATCAGCGAGTGGGCCGGGGGCGTGCAGCCCGCCTCGCCCACGCCGACGCCGATGCGATAGGCGATGAGCTGCCAGAAGTTGCCGGCCGTGGCGCAGAGCGCCGTGAAGCCGCTCCAGACCGCGGTGGCCGAGCCGATGATGAAGGCGCGGTTCTTGCGCTCCGCCAGCCGCGCGATAGGAATCCCGAGGAAGGTGTAGAAGACCGCGAAAGCCAGGCCGCTCATCAGGCCGAGTTGCCAGTCGGCGAGCCCCAGATCGTGCTTGATCGGCTCGGCCAGGATGTTGATCACCTGCCGGTCGAGGAAATTGATGACGTAGATCCCGAGCAGCAGCCACATGGCGTAGCGCGCGTAGCCCTTGGTGAACGGGGCCGTCTGCAACCCGCCGGCGGCGTGAGGCGGGGCGACGGGGCCGCTGGGGGAAACGGCTTCGGTCATGGGGCGCTGTCCTGAGTTTCTTTTGTGATTGCGCCAAACTAGATGGCGCCCTGCGGGTGGCCGCAATAGTTGAAGTGTTTCAAAACAGCAGTATGGAGCGCGGGCGATGGAGCTGGTGATCGGAACCAAGAAGTGGTCGACGTGGTCGCTGCGGCCCTGGCTGGTGATCAAGCGCTCCGGGCTGCCGTTCACCGAGACGCTGGTCGAGCTTCGGCAGGAAAACAACATGAGCGAGGCGGCGATCCGCGCGCACTCGCCCTCGGGCCTGGTGCCGGCGCTGAAGACCGACGGGGTGGTGATCTGCGACAGCCTGGCGATCAGCGAATACCTGGCCGAGAAGGCGCCTGGACTGTGGCCCAAGGACCCCGTGGCGCGGGCCCTGGCGCGGGCCGCGGCCTGCGAGATGCACTCCGGCTTCCAGTCGCTGCGCGGCGAGTGCCCGATGGCGCTGGAGGCCGCGCCCAGGGACGCCGAGCTGTCGCCGGCCACCCACAAGGACATCCGCCGGATCGTCGCCCTGTGGAGCGAGATGCTGGGCCGGTTCGGTGGGCCGTTCCTGGCCGGCGAGTGGTCGATCGCCGACGCCTTCTACACCCCGGTGGCGACGCGGTTCCGGACCTACGGGGTGCGGCCGTCCGACTATGGCGACGCCGGGCCGGCCGGCGAGTACTGCAATCGCCTCCTGCAGACCCCCGAATTCCTGGAGTGGGAAGCCGCTTCGAAATGAAGCGGGTCGCAGGGCTGCTCCGGGCGGTCAACGTCGGCGGCCGCAAGCTGCTGATGGCCGACCTCAAGCGCATCGCGGGGGAGGCGGGGTTCGAGGCGCCTTCGACGCTGTTGGCCAGCGGCAATGTGCTGTTCGGGACCAAGCTGAGCTCGGGGGCCGCCGCGGCGAGGCTGGAGGCCGCCATCCAGGAGGACCTGGGCCTGGCCACCGACGTGATGGTCCGGGATCTGGTCGAGCTGAAGGCGACGATCGCCGCCAATCCCTTTCCGCGCCAGGCGAAGGAGGAGCCCAGCCGGCTGATGGCTGTGTTCCTGACGGGCGAGCCGCAGGGAGAGCTCAGCGGGCTGGACAGCGTTTGCACGGCGGGTGAGGAGATCAAGGCGGGGCCCGGCTGCCTCTACATCTGGTTTCCGGGCGGGGCGGGGACCTCGAAGCTGGCCAATGGCCTGATCGAGCGCCGGCTGAAGGTGCGGGGCACGGCGCGGAACTGGAACACCGTGAACAAGCTGGCCGCGCTGCTGGAAGCCGCGGAGGCTTAGCGCCCAAGTTCGTTCGTGCTAGGCTGGCCGCTCGTTTTCCGGGTGGCGGCCTGCGCCAGACGCCCGCCGACCGGCGGGAGCCGTGCGCCAGCCACCGACCCTCGAGAGGCGGAGGTCGTGAGATGGCGGTCGGCAATCACGTCGAGAATCCCTTCGAGTACGCGCTGAAGCATCTGGTCGGAGCCTTCTCGGGTCCTCCGCACCGCAAGGACGCCGCCGCGCGGGCGGCGGCGCGGATCGAGCCGCAGGTGCGGCGGATCGGTGTGAGCGACCTGGTCGCGTCGCTGAAGCAGGGGTTCGGGGACTTCGGCGCGGCGCGGGACGACGTGGTGTTCATCGCCATCATCTATCCCCTGGCCGGCCTGGTGCTTGCGGCCCTGGCGATGCGCTACGAGCTGTTGCCGATGGTGTTCCCGTTGCTGTCCGGCTTCGCGCTGGTCGGGCCGCTGGCCGCTGTGGGCCTCTATGAGATCAGCCGCCGCCGCGAGCGCGGCGAGAGCGTGAGCTGGATGGACGCCGCGGGCGTCATCCGATCGCCGGCGATCGGCTCCATCGTCGGGTTGGGGTTGATCCTCGTCGCCCTGTTCGTCCTGTGGCTGGCCACCGCCTACCAGATCAGCCTGCTGGCGTTCGCGGATGGCCCGCCCGTGACGGTGGTCTACTTCGTCAACGAGGTGTTCGCGACCGGCGGCGGGCAGGCGATGATCGTCATCGGGATCGGCGTGGGCTTCCTCTTCGCGGTGGCCGCCCTGGCGATCAGCGTCGTGTCGTTCCCGCTGCTGCTCGACAAGCATGTGGACCTGGACGTGGCGATCCGCACCTCGCTGAAGGTCGTGGCCGCAAACCCCGGGACCATGGCGCTGTGGGGCCTGATCGTGGCCGGCTCGCTGGTGCTGGGCTCGATCCCGGCCCTGGTCGGCCTGATCGTGGCCGTGCCGGTGCTGGGCCATGCGACCTGGCACCTCTATCGCAGGGCGGTCGCGCACGACGACTGACGCCTCCCACGCAACAGGCGAGACGACGACCCGGCCTTGGCGCCGGTGACGAATGGCGCTCAACTTTTTCCGGGCGGCCCGTCTGTCCGGGCGGCTGTCGTTCGTCGACTGGGTGATGGGGCCGGAAGCGCCCCGCTCTCAGACAGGAGACCCATCATGCGCTACATGTACATCGTCCGATCCAGCCACCAGGGACCGCCGTCGGAGGCGCTGATGGAGGCCATGGACAAGCTGGCCAAGGAAGAGATCCAGTCCGGCCGGATGATCGACCAGGGCGGTCTGCTGCCGCTGGCCATGGGCGCGGAGATCGTGCTGAAGGGCGACAAGGTCTCGGTGGTGGACGGGCCGTTCGTCGAGTCCAAAGAGATCATCGGCGGCTTCGCGATCTTCGAGTTTCCCGGCAGGGAGGAGGCGATCGCCTCGGCCCAGCAATTCATGGAGCTGCACCGCACGCATATGCCCGGCTGGGAAGGCGTCTGCGAGATGCGGCCGATGGCTGTGCATGGCGTCGAGGACGAAGCCTGTGCGAGCGCCTAGCCCGCGGTGACGGACGCCCACGTCCAGCGCACGATCCTGGCCGTCTGGCGGATCGAACAACCCAGGCTGCTGGCCAGCCTGGCGCGGATGCTGCGTGACGTGCCGCTGGCGGAGGAGCTGGTCCAGGAGGCGCTCGTGGCGGCCCTGGAGACCTGGCCGCGCGCCGGGACGCCCGACCGGCCGGGGGCCTGGCTGATGGCGACCGCCAAACGCCGGGCTCTCGACCACCTGCGCCGCGGCCGGATGCTGGCGCGCAAGCACCAGGCGCTGGCGGCGACGCTGGAGGCCGAGGAGCAGGCCATGCCCGACTTCGACTCTGGCCTGGACGACGATATCGGGGACGAACGCCTTCGCCTGATCTTCACCGCCTGCCACCCGATCCTCTCCCGCCAGGCGCGGGCGGCGTTGACGCTGCGCATGATCTGCGGGCTGACGACCGAGGAGATCGCCCGCGCGTTCCTGCAGACGGAGATGGCCGTCGGCCAGCGGATCACCCGCGCCAAGCGGGCGCTGTCGGACTCCGGCCTGAGCTACGAGACCCCGCGCGGCGACGAACTGGCGGCGCGGGTGACCTCCGTGCTGGAGGTCGTCTACCTGATCTTCAACGAAGGCTACGCCGCCACCCGAGGCGGCGACTGGATGCGGCCGCAGCTCTGCCACGAGGCGCTTCGGCTGGGGAGGATCCTGGTCGCCCTCGCGCCGCGCGAGCCGGAGGCGCACGGGCTGGTGGCGCTGATAGAGCTGAACGCGTCACGCGCCGCGGCGCGGCAGGACGCCGACGGGCGGCCGATCCTGCTCATGGACCAGGACCGCGGCCGGTGGGACCTGCTGCAGGTCCGGCGGGGGCTGTTGGCGCTGGCCCGGGCGCAGGCGCTGGGCGGCGCGGACGGATACTACGCCCTTCAGGCGGCCATCGTCGCCTGCCATGCCCGCGCGGCCACCCCGGAGGCGACGGACTGGGGGCGGATTTCGGAGCTGTACGGCCGGCTGGCGCGCCGCTGGCCCTCGCCGATCGTCGAGCTGAACCGGGCCGTCGCCGTGGGCTTCGCGGAGGGACCGGTGGCGGGCCTGGCCATCGTCGAGGCGATCCGCGACGAACCGGCGCTCCGCCGCTATCACTTGCTGCCCAGCGTGCGCGGCGACCTGCTGTTCAGGCTGGGGCGGCTGGCCGAGGCGCGGGCCGAGTTCCTGCGCGGCGCGGGGCTGGCCGGGAACGACCGGGAGCGGGCGTTCCTGGAGGCGCGGGCGGCCGCTGCGGCCTGAGCGCCGTACCAAATCTTCTAGATTGAAACAGGTGTGCAATGCGGGCGCGATACGGGGACGGACCGGCCGAGCGCCGGTAGGGCGCGCGCATTGCCGGATCGGCGGCGCGCTCGTAAAATCGGTACGAACGCCGCGCCTGGAGCGTGGCGAAGAAGATGGGGAGTAGGGCCATGCAAAAGGTCGTCATCGCAGCACTTGGGACCCTTCTGCTGGCTGGCGTCGCCGCCGCGCCGCTGAACGCCGTCGCGGAGGAGGCCAAGGCCTCGGCGAAGGCCGCGGCCTGGAAGCCCGTCAAGAACGCCTTCGGCCAGCCGGACCTGAGCGGCGCCTGGAGCAACGCGACCCTGACGCCGATGACGCGCCGGCCGGCGTTCAAGGATCAGCTCAACTACACCCCCGAGCAGGTGAAGGAGATGGAGTCCAACGCCGCGGCCGAGGTCGAGGAAGGCAACCAGGACACCGATCCGAACGCCCCGGCCGAAGCGCCCAAGACGCCCCCCGGGGCCAATATCCGTCCGGAATTCGCCGCCGCCGGCGGGGACGTGGGCGGCTACAACCGGGGCTGGCTGGATCCGGGCAGCCACGTGATGCGCGTCAACGGCGAGCCGCGCACCTCGCTGATCACCACCCCCAACGGGCAGGTTCCGCCGCGCAAGGCCGGCGCGCCGCCGGCGCCGCGTTTCGGTGGCGGGATGGGGTCGTTCGACGGGCCCGAGGTCCGGTCGCTGGGCGAGCGGTGCATCATGTCGTTCGGCCGCAACGCCGGGCCGCCGATGTTCCCCAACGGCTTCTACAACAACAACTACCAGATCATTCAGACGGCCGACTCGGTGGGCATCCAGGTCGAGATGAACCACGATCTGCGACAGGTCCGGCTCAACGCCAAGCACCGGACGGACGACGTGAGGCCCTACATGGGCGACTCGATCGGCTGGTACGACGGCGACACCCTGGTGGTGGAGACGACCCACATCCCGCAGAACCAGAACTTCATGGGTTCGTGGAAGAACCTGAAGGTCACCGAGAAGTTCACCCGCGTGGGCCAGCATCGGCTGCACTACCAGTTCACGGTCGAGGACCCGGACACCTGGGACAAGCCGTGGGGCGGCGAGTACGAATTCTCGCCCCTGCAGGGCGTGATCTACGAATACGCCTGTCACGAGGGCAACTACGCCCTGCCGGGCATCCTGGCGGGCGCGCGCGCGGAAGAGGCCCAGAAGGCCGAAGCCGCCCAGAAGGCCGCCGCGGACAAGGCTGAGGCCGAGAAGGCCGCCACCGGCAAGAAGGGCGCGCGCTCCGGCGAATAGCCGAGCCGAACGGTGCGTTGGCGGGCCGGGGAGCGATCCCCGGCTCGATGCGTTCATGGCCGCGAACCTTCCAAGGAGGCACGGCCGTGAAGATCACTCTCGCCATCGCGGTCTTCGCCGCGCTCGCGTTGGCCGGCTGCGACCGGCCGACCGGCTCGGCCCCCCAGGGGTCGGAGGTCGGCGCGGCCATGCCGGACACCACGCAGCCTCGTGGCGCCGATGCGGCCATGACGGCGCCCGACGCCGGGGCCACGGGCGCCGTGCCTGCGGATGGCTCGTCGCCGCCCGTCGCCAGCACGCCCGCAGACCAACCTGCGACGGCGGCGGCCACCGACACCCCCAAGTAGCTCAGCCCTGCGGCGAACGGCCGCGCGAGAGACCCGCATTCGGTCGCCGCGTTCACGGCCTTGAAAGTCCTATGGCGTTTACCCTGTTCTCAGGCGCCCAGGCGCTACGAGAGGAACCACGCTTGACCAGCCGCTCATCGTCGGACGCCGAGGGGGCTTTCGCCTTCATCGCCGAGCAGACCAGCGATGTCATCGTCCGCACCAACGCGGCGGGGGTGGTGACCTATGTCTCGCCCGCCGTGCGGCGGTATGGCTATGAGCCGGAGCAACTGATCGGACAGACCCCCGCCGCCCTGGTCCATCCCGAGGACCTGGCGAACCTGGAGGCGAACAACGCGGCCCTGCAGGTCGGGAAGCTGGATGCCGCCGCCAAGCGCGAGCACCGGTTCCGCAAGGCCGACGGCGAGTGGTGCTGGTTCGAGGGCAATCCCAAGATCATCCTCGGCGACGACGGCGAAGTCGTCGAAATCCTCAATATCTTCCGGGACGTCACGGCCCGCCGCACGCTGGAGGCCCAAGCCCTGGCGACGGCCGAGGTGTTCGAGGCCGCGTTCCGCCACGCGGCGATCGGCATGGCTCTGGTGGGCCTGGACGGCAGCTTCCTGCGGCTGAACGAGGCGTTCTGCAGGATCACCGGCTACCCCGAGGCGGAGATGCTGGCGCTGGACTTCCAGACGATCACGCATCCCGACGACCTCGATGGTGACCTGGACTTTCTGCGGCGGCTCACGGCAGGCGAAATCGACAGCTACCGGATGGACAAGCGCTACGTCCGGGCCGACGGGGAGCAGGTGTGGGTGAGGCTGGCGGTTTCGCTGGTCCGCGACGCAGACGGCTCGCCGAAGCACTACGTGGCCCAGGTGGAGGACCAGTCGGAACGACGCATGGCCGAGGAGGCGATGCGCACGAGCGAGGCCCGCTATCGCCTGATCGCCGAGAACACGTCGGACATGATCACCATGACCGACCTGACCGGACAGACCCTCTACGCGAGCCCCAGCGTCCGCCAGGCGGGCGTGAGCCCGGAGGACCTGGAGGGCCGCTCGTTCGCCTACAGCATCCACCCCGACGATGAGCGCGGCGTGCGCCGGGCCTTCCGCGCCCTGCTGGCCGAGGGCGGCACGAAGCGCATCCGCTGGCGGGGGCATGACGCCACCACCGGCGGCTGGCTGTGGCTGGAATCGAACGCCAGCCTGGTGCGAGATCCCGAAACCGGCGAGCCGACCGGCTTCCTGGACGTGATCCGCAATATCGCCCTGCAGGTCGAGCAGGAGGAGATCGTTGCGAACGCCCGCGCCGAGGCCGAGGCGGCGGCGGCGGCCAAGTCGCAGTTCCTCGCCAACATGAGCCACGAGATCCGCACGCCGCTGACCGCGGTGCTGGGCTTCACCAACCTGCTGCGCGAGATGGAGCTGCCGGAATCGGCGGCGGGCTACGTTCGGCGGATCGCCGGCGCCGGCAACGCCTTGCTGGCGATCGTCAACGACATCCTGGACTTCTCGAAGCTGGAGGCCGGCAAGTTCGAGATCCGGCCGCGGCCGACCCGGCTGGCCGAAGTCTGCGAGGAGACGCTGCAGCTGTTCTCGATCCAGGCCGAGGCCAAGGGCCTGGTGACGCGCTTCGAGGCGGCGCCCGGGCTGCCGCGCGCCGCGATGGTGGACGGCGACCGGCTGCGGCAGATGCTGATCAACCTGGTCGGCAACGCCATAAAGTTCACGGACGAGGGCTCGGTCACCCTGCGGATCGCCCCGGCCGGCGCGGACGCGGTGGCGATCGAGGTGGCCGACACCGGCCCCGGTCTGGACGACGAGGCCCAGGCGCGGCTGTTCCAGCGTTTCACCCAGATCGACGGCTCCATGACCCGCTCGCATGGCGGTACGGGCCTGGGCCTGGCCATCAGCCGCGGCATCGCGGAGGCCATGGGCGGGGCCGTCTCCGTCACGAGCGTTCCGGGCGAGGGGGCCACCTTCCGCGTGGACCTGCCCGCGCCGGCGGCCGATCTGCCGGCAGAGATGGACGGCGCGGAGCCGGCGATGTCCATCGACGGCATCCGCGTGCTGGTGGTCGACGACAATCCGGTGAACCGCGAACTCAGTCGCCGGATCCTGGAAGCGGCCGGCGCGGAGGTGTCGGATGCGCCGGATGGCGCCGAGGCCCTCACGCAGCTGGCGCAGCTTCCGGTGGACGTGGTGCTGATGGACCTGCGGATGCCGGTGCTGGACGGCCGGGCGGCGCTGCGGGCGCTGCGTGAGGTCCCCGGGCCGAACCAGGACGTGCCGGTGCTGGCGTTCACCGCCGACGCCGACCTGGAGGGCGAGGGCGACCTGGACGGCTTCGACGGGCTGGTGCGCAAGCCGATCCAGCCGCTGGAGATGTACAGCGCGATCGCCGGCGCCATCCAATGGGCGCCGATTGAAGACGAGGACGAGACCCATGGCGTTGGCTGACGGTCACCGCGCCCGGCGGGTGCTGGTGGTGGACGACGACGCGCACATCGTGGAGCTGATCGTCACCCGACTCGAGATCGCGGGCTTCGTGACCCGCGCGGCCCGCAATGGCAGGGAAGCGATCCAGCAACTGACCGAGTTCCGGCCCGAGGCCATGGTGCTGGACATCAACATGCCGGTGCTCGACGGCTTCGGCGTGCTGGCTCACATGAACGCCCAGGGTCTCAGCGGGAAGGTCCCCACCATGGTCCTGACGGCGCGCAACAACGCGGGCGACGTGGCCAAGGCGGTGCAGTTGGGCGCGCGCGACTTCCTCTCCAAGCCGTTCAACGACATGCAGCTGCTCCAGCGTGTGGGTCGTCTGCTGTCCCGGCCGCGGGCGACCGCTTAGGGCGCGTCCAGGTCAGGTGACCGGCGCGCGCAGGCGGCAGACCAGGCCCGCGGGGGCGTAGTCGAAGGCCGCGGGGGCGCCCAGTTCGCCCGTCAGGCCCGACAGCAGCCGCGACCCGAAGCCCTTGGACGTCGGCGGCGAAACGGGCGGGCCGCCGGTCTCGCGCCATTCCACGTCGACCGCGTCGCGAGCGGCGTTGAGCTCCCATCGCAGGCAGACGCGGCCACCCGCCGCCGAGAGCGCCCCGTACTTCTGCGCATTGGTGGCCAGCTCGTGCAGCGCCATGGAGATCGCCAGGGCCACATTGGGGGCCAGCCGCGCCCGCGGCCCCGTGATGGCGATGCGCGAGCCAGGCGGATCGTCGTACGGCCGCACGGCCTCCCGGGCGATGTCGGCGATGTCGGCGCTTTCCCAGTTCTCCCGCGTCAACACGTTGTGGGCCGTGGACAGGGCCAGCAGCCGTTCCGTCAGCCGCTCGCGCGCGTCGATCATGGGGACGCCCTCGCGCAGGGTCTGGCGGGCCAGGGATTGGATCGTCGCCAAGGTGTTCTTCACCCTGTGGTTCAACTCGTTGATCAGCAGCCGCTGGCGCTCCTCGCCCTGGCGGGCCTCGGTGACGTCCATGGCCAGGCCCACATAGCCCTGGAACTCGCCGGCCTCGTCGAACCGCGCGCGCGACGCGGTGCTCAGCCACCGCCATTCCCCGCCGATGCGGAAGCGGGCTTCCCAGCTGTTGAGCGTGTTCGACACCCGGGCGTCGATGCGCGTCCGGGCGACCCGCGCGCGGTCCTCGGGGTGCATCAGCTGGATCCAGGCGTCCCCCGTCAATTCCGACAGCTCCAGGCCGGCGAGTTCGCGGAAGGCGCGGTTGGCGAACTCCAGCCCGCCCCGGGCGTCGGTCACCCAGACCGGCGACGGGGCGCTGTCGGCCATGTCGCGGAACCGGGCCTCGCTCTCGGCCAGGCGGGCGCGGTCGGCCCGGATCCGAGCGTCCTCGAGCTTGGCCTCGGTGATGTCCGTCAGGACGCCCAGCATGCCGACCGGCTGTCCGGCGTCGCCCATCAGCACGCGGGCGCGGGTCCGGATCCAGCGCAATGCGCCGTCGGCGGGGCGGGTGATCCGGTACTCGACCTCGTAGTTGGTGAGGGTCTGCAGCGCCTGGATCACCGCCAGCCGGGCCGGCTCGCGGTCGTCCGCATGGACGTGCTGCAGCATCTGCGCCCAGGTCATGGTCGGGCCGGGGGCGATCCCGACGATCTCCGCGGCGCGGACCGACATGTCCGCGACGTCGGTGGCCATGTCCCACCGCCAGTCGCCGAAGCCCGACGTGGCCAGCGCCAGCTCCAGCCGCGCCGCCTGCTCGCGTTCGACGCGCTCGCGCTCGCGCCGGTCGCTGATGTCGCGGAAGGTGACGCCCAGGCCGCCCTCGAGCGGGAATGCGCGGAGGTGGAACCAGACGCCGGGGCGCAGTTCCGACTGGGCCTCGGCCTCGACCTCCGCGCGCCCGGTCATGGCGCGTTCGAGGAACGCGCGCATTTCGGAGTCGGCGCCGAGCTGGATCAGGTCCCACGCGACGCGCCCGACGGCCTCGTCGCGGTTCAGCCCGTAGTGCGCCTCGGCGTCGCGGTTGCAGTAGGTGAGGCGCCAGTCGAAGTCGAACGCCATGAAGCCGTCGCCGATGCTGTCGAGCAGCTCGGCCATCTGGCGGTTCTGCGCCGCTTCCAACCGTGCCAGCGACTCCCTAATCGAAGCTCTCCTCAAAACCGCGGGCGCAATTGCCGGTTGATCATGGCCAGAGCGGCGCGCGATCCACAAGGTTGCGAGCCGTTCGGCCGTGACGTGGGCGCCTGCGTGTGGCTTCATCGCCGAACGTCTACAGGTGCAGGAAAATCTTGAAGAAAGCCAAGCCGGATCGTGAAGCGGACGCGCGGCTGGCGGCGGTGCTGGAGAGCATCAGCGACGTCTACTACGCCGTGGACCGCGACTGGCGGATGGTGCTGTTCAACCGTTCGGCCGAGGAATTCTTCGGCATGCCGCGGGGCGAGATCCTGGGGCGCGACTTCTGGGAGCTGTTTCCCCGCCGCGACAGCGAGTTCGGCCGCCTGATGCAGGTGGCGATGGACGAGCGCAAGCCGGGCCGCCTGACGGCGCCCTCGGCGTTGCGCGAGGGGCGTACGGTCGAGGTGAGGATCGCCCCGCTGGCGGAAGAGGGCGTCGGCGTCGCCATAAACGACATCAGCGAACGGGCGGACGCCGAGCGAGCCATGCGGCGCAGCCAGCAGCGGCTGGACCTGGCGGTGGAAGCCCACGCCATCGGGATCTTCGACTGGCACATCCCGAGCGGGGAAATCGTCTGGAACCGCGAGGCTGAGGCGATCTTCGGGATGGCGCCCGGCAGCTTCGGCGGGAATATCGACGCTTGGCGCGCGCCGCTGCTGGAGGAGGATCTGGAGCGTGTGGAGCGCCAGATGGACGCGGCCATGGCGGCGCGGCAGGAGACGCTGGCCTTCGAGTTCCGCCTCCGGCGGCCCGACGGCGCGGTGCGCTGGGTGGAGGGGGCTGCGCGCTTCCTCTACGCCGCCGACGGGACGCCGACCCGGATGGTCGGCACCAACATGGACGTCACCGAGCGCAAGGAGGCCGAGCAGCACCAGCGGCTGCTGATCAATGAGCTGAATCACCGGGTGAAGAACACCCTGGCCATCGTACAGGGCATGGCTTGGCAATCGTTCCGCCCCATCGGCGCGGCGCGGGGCGCCGTGGAGGCGTTCGAGGGCCGGCTGACGGCGCTGGCGGCGGCCCACGACGTGCTGACCCGCCAGAACTGGGAATCGGCGTCGATCGGCAGCATCGTGGCCGAGGCGGTCGCGCCCCACCACGCGGGCGACGGACGGCTGACCGCGCGGGGCCCGTCGGTGGAGCTGGAGCCCAAGACGGCCGTGGCCCTGGGCCTGGCCATGCACGAGCTGGCCACCAACGCGGTGAAGTACGGGGCGTTGTCCGGACCGACGGGGCAGGTCGAGGTGCGGTGGACGACGGACGATGGGCTGCTGCGGCTGACCTGGCGCGAGAGCGGGGGGCCGACCGTCGCCCGGCCCGTCCGGCGCGGTTTCGGCGCGCGGCTGCTGGAACAGGGGCTGGCCGAGGAACTCCGCGGCTCGGTCCGGCTGGAGTTCCGGCCCGAAGGCGTGGTCTGCGCCGTCGAGGCGTCGCTCGGCGACTAAGCCGCCTGGCTCTCGTGCGTGTCGGCGCCCAGGCTGACCTCGAAGTCCTGCAGGGTGTCCATGAGCTGCATCACATTGGCGGCCAGCGGCTTGCCGCGCGGGAACTGGTAGCGCCAGTAGGTGGCGATGTGGCTGACCAGGCCGCAGCCGTCGCCCAGCGACAGGAACATCTCCGGCGACTTCAGCAGGAAGTCCCGGAAGGCCAGGGCGTTGCCGTTGACCGTGAGCTGGGAGAACACCTCGTCGTAGACGCCCAGGTGGTTCATCACAGACTTCACCTGCCGTTCCATCTTCTGGCGGAGGCGATTCTTGAGGGCCTCCAGCTCGGCGGCCGTCTCGGTGTCAATCGGCCCGACCACACGGACCCGGCCCAGTTCGCTGAACACGTCGCGGAGGTTGGCCCAGAGCGTGTTGAGCACCCACTTGTAATAGAGGAAGCCCTTCCAGGCGAAGATGCCCTCCTTGTAGTTCTCCTTCTCCAGTCGCAGCGTCAGGCGCAGCGGCTCCAGGCGGTCGTCGGTGCGGGCCGAGAGCAGGGCTTCGACCAGGCGGGTGATGTTCCCTTCCTGGCCCTCGGTGTCGCGATAGGCGAGCTCGATCAGCTTGGCGATCTCGGCGCCGACGAAGCGCTGCATCTTGGCCAGGTCGGGCGCCGAGATCTCGAAGTGGCTGGGACTGATGTCGAAGCCGCGCCGCTTCATGTGCTCGCGCAGCAGGAACGGGTCCAGCGAAGGGAGTTCGTCGATGGCCTCCAGCACCGCCACGTCGCGCGCGAAGTCGGGCGCCTCGCCGCGCAGTTCCTCGAAGGCGTCCAGCCAGCCGCGTTCGGAGACGAACACGGAGCGGCCCCCAAGACCCAGGTCGGACCTCTCGAAGGGGATGATCAGCTTGGTGGCGGTGTAGCGGATGCGGTCGAAGGCCTCGCGCTCCTGGTCGCGAAGCCGGTGGCGCAGGATCACCGCGCCGTTAAGGCTGGAGGCCACGAAGAACGGGCTCTTCTCGTGCTCCACGTTGCCGGCGTTGCGGGTCGAGAGCGCGGCGAGGTTCAGGACGCGGCTGGTGGACGCGGTTCTTTCCAGCCCGCGCAGGCTGCGAAATGTCCGGTCAGAACCCTTGCCCACTGCTCACGCCCCGTGCGCAACGCCATCCCACCGGGGGACCGCCTCTACGCCTGCAAGAGTTGGATCGTGCCTGCCAACCGTTAACCAGACTCCGCCGATTCGAGAGTCGTTCGCGGTTCGAGCGCCCCCGCGGCGCATCTGACCTACCCATTCTGGGGGTTTCCCGCCGCCGCTGGAGGGTTAACGGCAACGGCGTTATTTCCCGGCGGGCGAACGGGGCCGGCTTGCGTCCGCGGCGGTTCCCGAACAGGTTGCCGCGAGTATGGGATTCAGGGGTTCAGGTTATGCGTTGCACCGGCATTGCGATGGTCGCCGCAAGCGTCTGGCTGGCCGGAGCGGGCCTGGCCCTCGCGCAGAATCCCGTCGCGTTTCCGCCGTCGTTGGATCGCGAGCCGCTGCTGTCGTGGCTGCGGCGGGAAACCGACATCGGGCCCGACCGGGTGGTGGCGGTGACGCCCCAGGCCCTGACATCGATCGTCTCGACCTTCCCGGCCGGCCCGGGGGCGGAGCCGCGGGTGGTGATCCGCGCCGAGGCCTTGAGCGCGGAGACCTACGCCCGGACCGGCGCGCTCTCCTGGCATGTGTCGATGAGCGCGGACTGCAAGGGGCGTCGGGTGCGCCTGGGCGAGACCACGGGCTACCTGGAACGCAATCTGCTGGGCGAGCGCAAGATGCTGCGGGCGGCCGAAACCGAGTGGCGCACGCCCGAGATCGGGACCGCGCTGGACGCGGCCTGGCGTTCGACCTGCCAGACGGACTTCGAGGGGCCGTTCCGGACGCCGGCCCTGAAGGTGGCGCAGCCGGATGGTCCGGTGTCCGCCCCGCCGGCGCCACCGCCTCCGGCCACGTCCGTGGCGAAGCCTGTCGCCAAGCCGGCGGCGAAGCCTGGCGGCGGCATGCTGGTGCAGATCGGGGCGTCGACCTCCGAGGCCGAGGCCCGCGCGCTCATCGCCGCCCTGGGCGCCAGCCTGGGCGGCCGCGAGGCCTGGGTCGAGACGGCGCAGGTGGATGGCAAGACCTGGCGCCGCGCCGTGGTCGGCGGGTTCGCGGACGCCGCCGACGCAGCCCGCTTCTGCGCGGACCTCAAGGCGGCGGGCCGCGGCTGCTTCGTGCGCGCGCGCCGGGTGGGGTGACGCGCGGCGATCCGTCGCGGGGTCGAGTCAACGTCGTTAACCGTCGGCAAGCCACGGAGAGACCAGCTAGGTTCCGATGCGCGATGCCCCTCGAACTCCTATGAGCGCGCCCCGCGTGAGCGGTTGGCGCACCCTGGTCCAGGCCGCGGTGCTGGCTGTCGCCGTCGGCGTGGTGGCCTATGGCTCGCTGTGGGTTCCCCAGGATTTCGGACGGGTGGCTCCGATCTGGATCGCCAACGCCCTGCCCCTGGTGGCCGTGCTGCGCAGCCGGCCGGGTCGCTGGTGGATCTGGGTGGCCGCCGGCTTCGTCGGCAACGCCGCGGCGGACCTCGCCATCGACCACACGGTCCCGACGGCGGCCGCATTGGCCGGGGCCAACCTGGTGGAGGTGCTGATCTGCGGCCTGGGACTGCGACGCGCCTTGCCCGGCGGCTTCGACCCCGGCCGGATGGCGCACCTGGCGCTCGGGGTCGTGTTCAGCCTGGCCGGCGCGGCGGCGTCGGCCGTCCTGGCGTCGGCGTGGCTGGGCCTGCTGGACGGGCCGCACGCCTTGCAACAGGTGGCCATCTGGACCCTGGCCGACACCCTGGGGCTGATCATCCCGACGCCCTGCCTGCTGATCCTCGCCGACTGGCGGCGCTATCGCGCGGAGCGACCGCCGACGCCGGCCGGCCTGCTGCTGCTGGCCGGGGTGCTGGTGGTGGAGGTCGGGGTCTTCGCGCAGGACCGCTATCCGCTGCTGTTCCTGGTGGCGGCCGCTGCGGTGGTGGCCGCCATCCACCTGGAAATGATCGGCGCGGCGATCGTGGTGCTGGCCACCGCGGCGCTGGCGGTGGGCTTCACCTTCGTCGGGCGCGGGCCCATCGCCCTGGAGAGCTCGGGCTGGACCGAGCAACTGATCCTGCTGCAGGGCTTCGTGGCGGTGTGCTGCGGGTTGACCCTGCAGGTGGCCGCGATGCAGGAACAGCGGCGCGAGGCGGCGCGGCGCCTGCGCGAGGCGTTGCAGGAGGCCGAGGCGGCGGCCCGGGTGAAGGCCGAGTTCCTGGCCAACATGAGCCATGAGATCCGCACGCCGCTGACCTCGATCCTGGGCTTCGCCTCGCTCCTGGCCGCCAAGGACCTGGGCGAGGAGGCCGGCCGCTACGCCGCTCGCGTGCTGGGGGCGAGCCGCAACCTGCTGGCCCTGGTGAACGACGTGCTGGACTTCTCACGCCTGGAGGCGGGCCGGCTGGAGATCAAGCCGCGCACCGGCTCGCCCGAGGAATGCGGCCGCGACGCCGTCGAGCTGTTCGCCCCCCAAGCGGCTGAGAAGGGCCTGTCGATCGGCTTCGAGGCCGAGGGCCTGCCGTCGCACGCCACCGCCGATTTCGACCGGGTGCGGCAGGTGCTGATGAACCTGGTGGGCAATGCGGTGAAGTTCACGCCCGCGGGGGCGGTGCGGGTCCGCGCCGGCTACGACGGCGGCCTGCTGAGCTATCGGATCAGAGATACGGGCCCCGGCCTCGACGCCGCCGCCCAGGCCGGGCTGTTCCAGCGGTTCAGCCAGGTCGACGCCTCGGTGAGCCGGGCGCACGGCGGGTCGGGCCTTGGGTTGGCGATCTCGCGCGGCCTCGTGGAGGCCATGGGCGGCCGCATCGGCGTCGAGAGCCGGCCAGGCGAAGGGGCGACGTTCTGGTTCGAAGTCCCGGCTCCGATCGCCGAGGCCGAGGCGGAGACGGGCGCGGCCAGCCTGGACATCGCGGCGTTCGCGGGCCTGAAGCTGCTGCTGGTCGACGACAACGCGGCCAATCGCGAGCTGATCCGGTCGCTGATGGCGCCGCTGGGCGTGACCTTGACCACTGCCGACGGCGGGCAAGCGGCCATCGATCTGGCCCAGATGCAGGAATTCGAGCTGATCCTGATGGACTTGCGGATGCCCGGCATAGACGGCTGGACGGCGGCGCGGTCCATCCGCTCGGGCGAGGGGCGCAACCGCGAGACCCCGATGCTGGCCTTCTCGGCTGACATCGCCGTGGACGACGACGCCGCGCTCGCCGTCTTCGAGGGCGTGGTGCCCAAGCCGATCGAGATGATGGGCCTGCTGACCACCATCGCCCGCTGGGCCGGGCGCAGGGCGACGGCTTCGGCGGGGGCTAGCTCCGCCCGCGGGTGAGAAAGCGTACGGCCAGCGCCAGCAGGCAACCGACGAAGAGGACGCTCGCGATGAAGCGCGCGGCGTCCACCAGGAAGCCCAGCACGGCCAGTCCGACCATGGCGGCGAGGAGGATGACGACCCATTTTCCCATGAGCTGAACAATGGCTGGGCCGCGCCGATGTTCCGAAAACGCACCCGATGCGGCGGCTGGCGCATCAAGTCACGAAATGAAAACCGAAGGCTATGCTATAGGGTCGCCGCCGATCCAGCCACGCGGGGACGCGGCTCGGGTCCTATCAGCCGTGAAATGGCCACAGCGACGCTGCCTAATGGGAGGGGCGGCCGGGCTTGAGGACGGAGTATGCTGGCAGGACTTAGGCAGTTCCTTGTGAACCCGGCGACGGGCATGATCGCGATCGCCGTGGCGTTGGCGCTGGCCGTCGCCCTGGGCGCCATGTCCAGCGCGTGGCAGGCCGAGAAGGACCGCTACGAGACGCGGATTTCCGAGTTGACGCGGGCGGCCGAGCGGGCCGAGGCGGGCTTGCGCGTGGAACTGGCGTCCTGCCAGGCCGTCGGCGAGGCGCGTCAGGCGACAACCACCGAGATCGCCGCGGGGAGTTCGACCTCGGAGGGCGCGCGCCGCTTGCTGGAACAGCAGCCCGAAGGCATTGACGCCTGCGCACGCATGGAGAGCGCCGACCAGGCGGTGCTGTCGAATCTGAAGAAATGAACCGCATGAGAGCAACAGCGGTGGTGTTGACCGCGGCGCTGGCCCTGGCCGGCTGCGAGACCCTGCGCCGGCAGAAGCCGCAGCCGGTGGCCCCGCCTCCGGCGCCCGCGCCGGTCATCGCCGTGCCGAAACCCCCGCCGCCGCCTCCGCCGCCTCCGCCTCCACCGCCGGCGCCCAGGAGCTGCGTGCCGAAGACGCTTGCGCCGCCGCCGCGCTATCCCGACACCGACGGCGCCTTGCGGGCCGCTCCGGGGGCCGCCGACCGCTATCAGCTGATGGCGGCCGGCCGCATCCTGCGCCAGGAGCGGTTGGAGGACCTGGAGCGCGTGGTCGCGGGCTGCCGCTAGACCGCGAGGCCGACGGTCACAGATCCCGTGTAGCCCCCAGAGGGGCTGCCCGTGAGCGCGGGCGTCATGGCGGCGATCTGGGCGGTCGTGTTGTCGCCGAAGACGTTGTCGCCGGTGGTGCTGGTCTGGGCGAAGCGCGAGGCGCTGTTGGGATAGCCGCCGGCGGCGTAGACCGCCGTGCAGGCCGCGGCGGGCATGGCGAACTGCGAGACCAGCAGGCGGTTCGAATAGTTCGTGGCCGTGCTCAGCGAGCGATAGACCTCGAAGTGCATGTGCGGATAGCGCCCCGCATAGCAGCCGGGGAAGATGCTGGTGAAGGTGGCTTGCCCGTTGGCGTTGGTCGCCTGGACGCCCCGCAGGTAGTTCTGCTGCGGCAGGTCGTAGATCGAATACTGACCGTTCTGGTCGGCGTGCCAGAGGTAGATGGCGTAGTCCGACAGGGCCGCGCACGAGGCGTTGGTGTTCACCAGGTTGATGGTCAGGGTGAGCTGGACGCCGGCGGCCGCGCCCGAAAGCCCGCCAAAACTGGAGCGGATGTCGCTGCGCACCACGCCGCTGGTGGTGAGGATGTTGGAGAGCACGCCGTTGGCCATGTTGGAGCCGTCGGACGGGTAGGGGCCGTTGGTCTCGGTCGGCGTGGCGCTGCAGCTGGAGCTCGTCGTGCCGGTCCCCGTCGTACCCGTGCCGGTGGTCCCGGTTCCGGTAGTGGTCGTCGTCGAGCCGGTGGAGGTGGACGTCGAGGTCGTACTCGAGTCTCCCGAGCCGCCGCAGGCGTCGAGCAGCAGGGCGCTGCCCCCCGCCGCGAGAAGACCCAGCATCCGTCGGCGCGCCAGCATCTGGCGCTGTAGCGCCTCCAGGTCGAACACCAGGCCCCGGTCGTGATCGTCGTGCATGCGTCCCTCTTTGCTGCGATGCGATGGGCGAGGGGTAGGAACGCGGAACGGCGGTCTTGTTGCAGCGCTGTTACAAACCGGTTTCAGCCAGTGTGACCGGACACCGCAATGCAAAACGCCCCGGCCTTGCGGCCGGGGCGTTCGCTTTGGACCTGGGAGCCCTAGGCTAGAAACGGCGCTGGAGTTCCACGCCGTAGGTGCGCGGCGGGATGTAGGAGACGGTCTGGTTGACAAAGCCCGTGTTGGGACCGGTGTTCAGCCGGTTCGCGGTCACTCCGGCTGAACCGCGGGAGTCGAACACGTTCTTCATGTAGCCGATCACCGTCCACTTATCGTCCTTGTCGCTGAACAACAGACGCGCATCGACCTGATCGTAGGCCTTCACCTTGTTGTAGTAGCGGTTGAAGATCGAGTAGTAGGTCGCGTCCCGCCAGACGTAGGTGAGCGACGCCGAGAGGTTCCCGGGCTCCATTTCCCACGTGTAGTTGGTGTTGACGGTCACGCGGTGCGGCGTGGACGAGGGCAGTTTGGCCCCCTTGAGGTCCTGGTTCAGCGTCGCGGTCGGGTTGGCCAGCTGGGCCGGCGTGTTGCCCGACAGCTTCGCGCCCGGCACGAGGCCGCGGGGATCCTCGGAGTCCTGGAAGCAGCAGGCCTCGCGCAGTTCGGCGTTCAGGTACGAGTAGTTGGCCAGGAACTGCAGGTTGTCGATCGGCTGCCAGGTCGTCTCGACCTCGAAGCCGATGACCCGCGCCTTCGGGAGGTTGAAGAACGAGGAGACGTTGGTGTTCGTGACCGGGTTCAGGCCCGAGATCGGGATCTGGATGTCCTGATAGTCGTAGTAGAAGGCCGAGGCGTTGGCTTGGAAGCGACCGCCGAAGGTCTTCTTGGCGCCGACCTCGTACGCGTCGATGGTCTCCTTGTCGGTGCTGACGTTGGGTTGCAGCGTCGTGGTGCCCGAATTGAAGCCGCCAGCCTTATAGCCGCGCGTGTACTTGGCGTAGACCAGTGTGTCCGCGTCCGGCTTCCAGTCGACGCCCAGGGTGCCCGAGATGGCGCTCCAGCTTTCCCTCAGGCCGCGATGGCGCAGGCCGGTGGTCGGATCGGTGAAGGCCGGCAGGTATACCGCAGGGTCGGTGCTGGTCCCAGGCGACGCCACGGCGGTGACGTCCACCGCACGACCGGTGATGCGCGAGATCGGGCAGGTCGCGGTGTATAGGCACAGCAGCCGCGCGCTCTCGAACGAGCGCTTCTTGTCGTAGGTATAGCGCAGACCGGCAGTGAGTTTGAGCTCCTCGGTCGCCTGCCAGTCGACCTGGCCGAAGGTGGCGTAGGACTCGCTGACATTCTCGGATGAGCCATACGCATAGCGCCGCTCGGGGTTGGGCGCCGCCGCAATCAGCTGGGTGGCCGGGTTGAGCGAGAACAGGGTCGGATTCTCGAAACCCGCGTTGTCTGCGTAGCGCGCGTCAGAAAGCGTGTAGTTCGAGCCTTCGCGGAACTGATAAAGGCCGACCAGCCACTGCACCGGACCGTCATAGGTCGAGGTGAAGTTCAGCTCGTTCGAGAACCACCAGACCTCTTCCTCGTACTGGTTGTTGCGGCGGGGGAAGTACGCCTGGGTCGGAACGCCGGGGAGGAAGAAGGCGGTCCGTCGCGACGTGCCGTCCAGATCGGTCTGGAGGCGGTAGTCGTAGTAGGTCATGCCGCCGACGTACTTCACGTCCACGCTGTTGAGGTGGAGCGTGGTCTCGAGCGTGTAGGTGTTGCTCTCGAGGTTGATGTAGTTGCCGTCGTCGGTGTCGAAGCAGAACTGACAGGTGTTGCCCGCCACCGAGGAGCTGAGGCCGAACGCGCCGGCGTTGGGCGTGAGCGCCGCCTGGAACGGCGTGGTCACGTCGCGCAAGCCGTAGGTCGCCGTCGTGCGGCCGCCGGGGCCACGGCCCAGGGTGTGCCATTCCGTCGTCGAGGCCTTGAACCACCACTCGAGCTTCTCGTCAGCCAGACTGCCCTTGAGCTGGCCCTCGACGGTCCAGTAGGCTCCGCGGTTGCCCTCGTCCTCGCCGTTCGGATTGAGGTTCTCGAAGACGCCTTTGCCGATGTGGCTGTAGGACCCGGCCAGGCGACCGCGCACCGTGCCGAACAGCGGGCCGGAGATGGCCGCTTCGCCCACCTTGTTGTCGTAGTTGCCGTAGCCGCCGCGAACCTCGGCGTAGAGGTCGTCGGTCGGGCGCTTGGAGACGATGTTCAAGGCGCCGCCGATGGCGTTGCGGCCGTACAGCGTGCCTTGCGGGCCGCGGAGCGCTTCCGTCCGCTCGATGAACAGTGAGGACTGGGCGAAGGCCGTTACCGACGAGGTGTAGAACCCGTCATTGTACATGGCCACGCCGCCCTCGGAGGAGCGGTTGTTCGTGAAGCGGCCGATGCCGCGCATGTTGATGCGGTCGTTGTTCGTCGAGTAGGCGAGGCCGGGCGTGAAATTCGTAAGGTCCGCCACCGAGTTGATGCCCACCAGTTCGCGGCGCTCGTCGGTGAAGGCCGAGACGGCGACGGGAACGTCCTGCAGGGACTGTTCACGCTTTTCGGCCGTCACCACCAGTTCTTCGATCTCGGTGGTTTGAGCGTACGCTGTATTCGAAACGGCCACGCCGCCGATCGCCGTCGCTGCGCAAACGCAGGATAGCAGAATGCTCTTCCTGGATACCATCTGACGTTCCCCCAAGCCCATTTTGAATGGCGTCTTTAGCGACGCCTGGATTCGAATGTCCGGCATGGCGGACGTCAGGTCAATAAGTGGGGTCACGTATGCCGGCGCTTTTCGAAGCGACTGTCTTTCTGAAGCAACGGTTTGCAGAACATGTGATGCGAAAGGCCTTGCGGCCGCTTCGCCACAGACTCGCCGCAACCGTGAACGCCGCCTGACGTTTCTGCTCATCGCCCCGTTCAGGCGCCGGGGCGCAGGCTGAAGATTCAACGGAAAGACGAGGCGCCCCATGACCAACTTCGGACCGAAGGCCCGTCTCGCGGCGGCCGGCGCCGTCGCCCTGGCGCTGGCGGCGTGCGACGATCGGGGCGGCCGTGTGGACGCGCCGGAACCCGCGCCGCTGGCCGATCTGTCGGCGATGGAAGCTCTGCCTTACGCCGAACCGGCCCGCGTCGCGTATCGGGAGCCCGCGGAGGCCTACGCCTGGGCCGAGCGGGCGTATGGCCTGCAGCGCGCCGTCTACGACACCCCGCCGGACTACGGTTTCGGCTATGGCGACATCGAGCCGCTGGCCTGGGAGACCGGGGACGACTGGGCGATGTACGCCGAGCCGTGGGATGATGGGTACCGCTATTACTATTACGAGCCGGGCGCGGCGTATCCGTACTTCGTGCGGGATGACGACTACGGCTATGGCTACGGCGCCGGCGGCGTCCTGGTGGCGGTGTTCGACGCGGGCGGGCGCTACCTGCCGGTCGATGGCGTCTATCGCATGGCGCCGGCGGCGGGCCGCTACTACGCCCGCGGCCACGACCTGCGTTCGGCCGCGCGACGGGCGCCGCGCATCCAGGTGACCGACCGGATCTGGGCGCAGCGTGCGCCGCAGGTGGTCCGCACCGCCGACCCCTGGCTGCGGGCGGCGCGGGACGACCGCCAATGGCGCGCCTGGCGCGGCCGGGACCAGGACCGCGAGCTTCGGCGCTTCGAGCCGGAGGCGGCGCGCCGTGCGGAGCGTACGAAGCAATGGCGCGAACGGGACGATCGCCGCGAGGCCGCCGCCGCGATCCGGGTCAACCAGGACCCCAGGCGCCATGGGGCGGAGATCCGCCAGCAACAGGCCGAGCGCCAGCGCCTCCAGGTCGAACGGCAAGGGGCTGGCGACGCCCCGCGCCGAGAGCAGGCACAGCGCCAACAGGCTCAACGCGCCCAGGCGGAACGCGAGCGCCTGACCGAGCGACACCAGCAGGCTCAGCAACAGCGCCAGCAGGCCGACCAGCAGCGCGAGCACGCACAGCAGCAGTGGCGGCAAGCGGAGCAGCAACAGCGCCAACAGGCCCAGAACCAACAAGCGCAGCGTCAGCAAGCGGCGCAGCAACAGCGCCAACTGGCCCAGCAGCAGCGACGGCAGGACCAGCAGCGCGCGCAGCAGGCTCAGCAACAGCGCCAGCAGGCCGACCAGCAGCGTCATCAACAGCAACGTCAGCGGCAAGCCCAGGCCCGCTCGGCCGAGCAGCAGGGTCAGCCGGCGGCTGGTCGCGAGCGTGGCGGCAAGGACCCGGGCAAGGATAGCGGTCGCGGTCGCGACCGGAAGGACTAGGCGCCGCCTCCAAGCTTGGCCACTGTCCCCCGATGGCGAGCTACCGGCGCAGGCTGGAACAGGATCTGGAGGGCTGGATCGGCCGCGGCCTCGTGCCCGCCGACAGCCGCGAGGCCATCCTCGGCTCGGTGGGCGAAGGGCGGCGGCTGGACGCCGCCACGGCGCTGGCGATCGTCGGCGGCCTGCTGGCCGGCGTGGCGATGATCGCCTTCGTCGCGGCGAATTGGTCGGACATCCCGCGGATCGCGCGTTTCGCGCTGGTCCTGGCGGTCTTCCTCGGCGCGGCGGGCGGGGCGGCCTGGGCCGGCGCCAGGGGCCGCGCGGTGACCGGCCAGGTGCTGCTCAGCGTGGCGGCGCTGGTCTTCGCCGCGGCCATCGGTCTGACGGGCCAGATCTTCGACATCGCCGGCGACCCGCAGGCAGCTCTGCGGGGCGCGGGCCTCGCGGCGGCGTTGCTGGCGCTGGCCGGGCGCTCGCCCTGGGCGGCGGCCGTGGGCCTGGTGTTCATCGGCCTGGCCGACGTGACCGGCGGGCGGCTGTTCGAGGCCTCCAAGCCCTGGATCGGCTGGCTGGTGGTGGCGGCCCCGCTGGGAGCCGCGACCGCGGTATGGTGGCGCTCGCAAGCGCTGGCGCATGTTTCGGGGATCGCCGCGATCGTGTCGGTCATGACCTTGGAGCGCCTGGGACGCGGGCACGAGGAAGTCACCTTCATGAGCGCTGCGGCGGTGTTCGCCGTGGCCGCGTTCCTGGCCCGGTTGGCGCGTGAGCGGTTCGAGGAGCCGGCCGGCGTGCTTCATGGCTGGTTCGTGTGGGGCGCGCTGATCTGGTTCGGGGTCGCCGGCTTCGGCGACGGCTTGAAGGGCGTCGGCCACTCGATCGCGTGGCTCGCGCTTTCGGCGGGCGTCGTGGCGCTGGGCCGCCATGACCGGCACGCGCCGGTGACGGCGGCCGGGGTGGTCGGCCTGTTCGCGGCGGGGGCGACCCTGCTGTTCAACCTCGGCGTGGGCCTGATGACCTCCGCCGCGGTGTTCGGCGGCGCGGCGATGGTGGCGCTGGCGGTGGCCTGGGCGATGCGCGGGAGGAAGGCGGCGTGACGCTTCCCTCTGCTCCGGTCCGGATCGTCGCGGCGGCCCTGGCGCTGGCCCTGGCGCTGGTGGGCCTGGTGGTGCGTGAAGGCCTGGCGCGGGCGCAGGGCCAGGAGGTCGTGCTGCCGATCACCGGCTACGACCCGCGCGAGCTGCTCACCGGCCATTACGTGCGCTTCCAGTTCCGCTCGGAGTTTCCCGCCGGCACGCCATGTCCGCCCGGGAGCGGCGGCTATTCCCGACGCGCCGACGCCTGGGTGGCGCTGCGGCGCCAGGGCGACCGTCACGTGGCGACGGGGGCCGCGCTCAGCCGTGAGGCCGCGCTCAAGCTGGGCGAGGTGGCCGTGCGCGGCGACATCGACTGCCTGGCCCGCACGGCTCCCGAGACGACGTGGGTGATCCTGAACCTGGGCGTGGACCGGCTGCACACCGACCAGGCCCAGGCCGAGGCGATCCAGAAGGTGATGCTGGCCAACCGTGACGGCCCGGCGACCGGCTCGGCCGTGGTCTCGATCGGCGCCGACGGCAAGGCCCGGCTGAAGGGCGTCACCGCCGGCGGTCGGCGCGTCGACCTAACGTGGTTCTGAGCCGGCTTCGGAGAGGTCCACGCTCTCCGGCGCCTTGCCCTCGCTCTCGGCCCGGCGGGCGCCGGCCAGGATGCCGGGGAGGGAGTAGTTGCCCTCGTGGCAGGCGTACTCGTAGACGGGCCCCGGGGCCGCGTTCAGCGCCATCTCGGCCTTCCAGGTCTTGGTGTAGACCTTCGGGTCGTCCACCTCGAACGCATAGAGGATCTGGTCCTTGGCGACGCGGGTGAACCGCTCGGTGACCTTGGCGCCGGGCGACAAGAACAGGCTGGCCCCGAAATAGGGTCGCAGGGACTCGTCGGGATGGAAGCCGACGGTCTCGACCACCAGGGTGTCGCCTTCCCACCAGCCGATGCTGTCGCCCATCCAGGTGCGCATGGCGGGCGGCGGGCGGCGCTTGTCGGTCAGGCGCACGATGCGGGCGTCGTGGTTCATCTCCACCACGATGACCGCGTGGTCCTTGGCCTGCTGGATCTGGTAGTGGTTGTTGTAGAGCACGTTCATCATCGGCGGGCCGGCCGTGGAGCCGAAGCCCAGGATGCAGCGCTCGCCAAGCGGCCGCGCCTCGGGCCCGTCGAAGGTGTTGCGGGCCTTGTTTAGGGTGTCCTGGTAGAGCTTCCAACCCTCGGGCCGATACGGCAGCTTACCGTCGGCGGGATCGATCAGCCACGAGGTGCGCGCCTGGCCGTTGATCCGGCCCATGCGCTTGCCGGCGTCGATCCAGAAGGAATTGTAGCCGCCCGGGTCCTGGCCGGCCGTGGGCGCGGGCGCGTTGGGGTCGGTGGGCCGGTTCTGGGCGTCCATCATCCTGGCGCGCATCTGCTCCACCATCGCTGCCTGGGCGTCGGTGATCGTCAGGGTCTTGAACTGCGGGCCGCGTTCCAGGCTGGTGAGCGAGGCGTTGGTCCAGACGCCTTCGAGGTCCGGCTGGCTGAAGCCGTTGCGCGGCGCCTTGTAGGCGGCCTGCGCCGGGGCGGTGGTGGCGAGGGCGGCGAGGGCTAGGCCAAGCATCCAGCGGCGCATGATCAGGCCTTCCTGTCCGCGAGCGCGGCGTAGACCGCCTTGGGGGAGATCGAACGGACGTCGGGGGTGCCGCCGCCGGGGATCGAGCCCCGGACGTTCTGGATCATGCCCACGAAGACCACGTCGTTGGTCGGGTCGATCCAGAACCAGGTGCCGAAGGCGCCGCCCCACCAGTAGCTGTCCTGGCCGTGGGGCAGGCCGCTCTCGCCCGGCCGATCGTTGACGGCGAAATCCATGCCGAAGCCCAGGCCCTTCTGCACCGGGCCGTAGAGATCGACGCTGACGCCGGGCTGCAAGACGCTCCTGCGCATCAGCTTGACGGTGTCGGGCTTCAGCACCCGGGCGCCCTCCAACTCCCCGCCCTGCAGCAGGGCCTGGCAGAAGCGGTAGTAGTCGGGGGCCGTGGAAAAGAGACCGCCGCCACCGGACAGGAAGCGTGGCGGCCGGGTGGGCAGCCGCCGCTCTGCCGGCAGCGCCTCGCCGGCCGGGTCCGGCATGATTTTGCCAGCGGCGTCATAGGTGTGGATGCGGACGACCCGCGCGGCCTTGGCCGGATCGACCCAGAACTGGGTGTCGGGCATCTTCAGGGGGGTGAAGACGTGGTCCTGCAGGTAGCGGTCCAGCGACTTGCCCGACAGCTTCTGGACCACGTAGCCCTGCAGGTCGACGCAGGGGCCATAGGCCCAGTCTGTGCCCGGCTGGCTCTCGAGCGGCAGCTTGCTCAGCTTGTCGACCATGCCCTGGAGGTCGGTCTCGCGCAGGCTGGCCGCCTCATAGACGGCGCTGACTCCGAAGCCGGCGGTGTGGCTCATCAACTGGGCCATGGTCATGGGTTTGGTCTGGTCGACCAACCCCACGGCGGTCTTCACCTTCAGGCCGGCGAACTCGGGGATGTGCCTGGCGACGGGATCGTCCAGCTTCCACCGGCCCTGTTCCCAGAGCTGCATCATCGCCACGCCGATGATCGGCTTGGTCATCGAGGCGATGCGGAAGATCGAATCCACGGCCATCGGAGCCGGGGCCGAGGCGTCCTGCTTGCCGTAGGCGTCCAGGTTCACGACCTTGCCCTTGCGGGCCAGCAGGGTGACCACCCCGGCCAGCTTCTGCTGGTCCACGAGGGCGTGCATCTGGGCGTTGAGGTCGGTGACGCCCGCGGCGGTGAATCCGGCTGAGGCCGGCGCTTGCACGGCGATCCTGGCGAAGGCGGGCAGGGCCGCGAAGGCCGTCACTCCTGCACCGCCCAGCAACAGGCCGCGCCGATCCAGCGAAGTCATCGTCTTCCTCCCCAAGTCCCACAGGTCCGTCTTTCCGGACTCTTCGGGCATCAGCATTCCCTGTCTTCGAACTTTCGGCCACCGGTATTTGGTTGCGCCGCCGCATCATTTGCCGGAGCCGGCGTGGCCGCGTTAGGCTCGCCCGAGCGACGGAGAGTGGGGATGGCGGATCATCGGCTGCGGGTCGTGATCCTGGGCGGCGGGTTCGCGGGGCTCGAGGCGGCGAAGGCGCTGGCCAAAGCCCCCGTGGACGTGACCCTGATCGACCGCCAGAACCACCATTGCTTCCAGCCGCTGCTCTACCAGGTGGCTACCGCGGCCCTGACTCCGGCCGACATCGCCTGGCCGATCCGCTGGGTGCTGAGCGACCAGGCCAATGCGCGGGTGCTGATGGCCGAGGTCGAAGGCGTGGACCTCGAGGCCCGAGAGGTCCGCACCGGCGGCGGGCGTTTCGCCTACGACGTCCTGGTGGTCGCCACGGGCGCGACCCACGCCTACTTCGGCCACGACGACTGGGCGCCGTGCGCGCCGGGGCTGAAGCGCATCGAGGACGCCACCCATATCCGCCGCAGACTGCTGCTGGCCTTCGAGCGCGCCGAGCTTTCCGAGGACGAGCCCGAGCGGCGCGCGCTCACCACCTTCGTCGTCGTGGGCGGCGGGCCCACGGGCGTCGAGATGGCCGGCTCCATCGCCGACGTGGCGCGAAACGCCCTGCCGGACGACTTCCGCAGGGTGGACCCGGCGCAGGCCCGCGTGCTGCTGATCGAGGCGGGGCCGCGCCTGCTGCCGGTCTTCCCGGAGCGCCTGAGCGCGTATGCGCAACGCGTCCTGGAACGGATGGGCGTCGAGGTGATGGCGGGGACCTCCGTAACCGCCGTCGATGCGCGCGGCGTCGAGACGACCACCGGCCGGATCGAGGCCGGCGCGGTGATCTGGGCCGCGGGGGTCCAGGCGTCGCCGGCGGCGGCGTGGCTGGGCGCGGCGCACGACCGGGCCGGCCGGGTCGAGGTCGGTCCCGACCTCACCCTGCCGGGCCGGCCCGAAGTCTTTGTGATCGGCGACACGGCTTCGGCGCGGGACGGCGATCGCATCATCCCCGGCCTCGCGCCGGCCGCCAAGCAGATGGGCCAGTATGTGGGCAGGGCGATCGCCGCCCGCGCCCGGGGGACGTCAACGCCAGGGCCGTTCGCCTACAAGCACCAGGGCGACCTGGCGACGGTGGGCCGCAAGGCGGCGATCGTGAAGCTGGGGCGGCTGGAGCTCACCGGCTTCGTCGGCTGGCTGTTCTGGGGCCTGGTCCACGTCTACTTCCTGATCGGCTTGCGCAACCGCATCGCGGTGGCCTTCAGCTGGCTGTGGGACTACGTGACGTTCGGGCGTCGCTCGCGGCTGATCACCCAGGCGCCTGCGGGACCCGCATGAGATATTGCGCCTTGCGGATGACTGGCGGCGGCAAATCCGACTAGCTTCGGCCGGTCAGTTGAGGGCGAGGGGGCATCCGTGGCGACAATCCGACAGGAGCCGGCCGCGGTTGCGGTGCGGCGGCCGCTCTGGACGCAGCTTTATGCGCAGGTGCTGGTGGCGATCGCGCTGGGGGCGCTGATCGGCCACTACTGGCCCGCCACCGGCGAGGCGCTGAAGCCGCTGGGCGACGCCTTCATCAAGCTGGTGAAGATGATCATCGCCCCGGTGATCTTCCTGACCGTCGTCACCGGCATCGCCGGAATGCGCGACATCGGCAAGGTGGGCGGCGTGGCGCTCAAGGCCTTCGCCTACTTCTTCACGGTCTCCAGCTTCGCCCTGGTCGTGGGCCTGATCGTGGCCAATGTGATCCAGCCGGGCGCGGGCATGAACATCGATCCCGCCTCGCTCGATGCCGAGGCGGTGAAGGGCTACGCCGCCAAGTCGCACGACATGACCGTCGTGGGCTTCCTGATGGACGTGATCCCGACCACGGTGGTCAGCGCCTTCACCGAGGGCAACATCCTGCAGGTGCTGTTCTTCTCGATCCCGTTCGGCCTGGCGCTGGCGATGATCGGAGACCGGGGCGAGCCGGTGCTGAACGTGCTGAACTCGGCGGCCGAGGCGTTCTTCAAGCTGGTGGCGATCTTCATGCGGGCCGCGCCCATCGGGGCGTTCGGGGCGTTCGCCTTCACCGTCGGCAAGTACGGGATCGCCAGCATCGTCAACCTGGCGGCGCTGGTCGCCACCTTCTACGGCACCTCGATCCTGTTCGTGCTGGTGGTGCTGGGCGCGGTGGCGGCCCTGAACGGCTTCTCGATCCTGAAGCTGATCCGCTACCTGAAGGAGGAACTGCTGCTGGTCCTGGGCACCAGTTCCTCGGAAGCCGCGCTGCCATCGCTGCTGGAGAAGCTGGAGCGGGCGGGGGCGGCCAAGTCGGTGGTCGGGCTGGTGGTGCCCACGGGCTACAGCTTCAACCTGGATGGCACCAACATCTACATGACGCTGGCGGCGCTGTTCATCGCCCAGGCGCTGGGAATCCAGCTGTCGATCGAGGAGCAACTGCTGCTGCTGGGCGTGGCCATGCTGAGCTCGAAGGGCGCGGCGGGCGTTACGGGCGCCGGCTTCATCACGCTGGCGGCGACGCTGCAGGTGGTGCCCAGCGTGCCGGTGGCGGGCATGGCGCTGATCCTGGGCGTCGACCGGTTCATGAGCGAATGCCGGGCGCTGACCAACTTCGTCGGCAACGCCGTGGCGACGATTGTCGTGGCCCGCTGGGAAGGGGCGCTGGATCGCGACAGGCTCGCGGCGGCGCTGAACGGCGAACCTCAGGCGATCGCCGCGCAACCGGTCGAGGCCGACGCGGACTAGCCGGCCCGGCTGAGCGCCGCGGGCAGCAGCGGCGAGGTGCAGCGCTTGATGGTGGCGATGAGCCCCGACACCAGGATCGGCTTGGAAACGAAGTCGTTGAAGCCCAGGGCGACATACTCGGCCGGTCGGCGGGAATAGACGTCGGCGGTCAGGGCGATGACGGGGATGTTCCGCTCCGGCCCGGTCGAGGCGCGCAGGCGCTCGATGACCTCAAGGCCGGTCATGCCCGGCATGTGGATGTCGAGGAGCATGATGTCGAAGGCCTCGGTGGCGAGGCGCTCCAGGGCGTCCTGCCCCGAGCACGCCATCACCGCCTGATGCCCGAACGCACCCAGGATCTCCTGCACCACGCGCAGGTTCATCGGGTCGTCGTCGACGTGCAGGACCTTTAGCGGCCTGCTGATTTCACCCGGGTCGTCCGGCACGGCATTGGCTCCGAGGGCGGCGCGGGGAAACACGCCCAACCGACCATGAGTCTGTCGGCCTCGGGGTTTAAGGTAAGACTGACAGACGTGCTGAATTCGCGTTAACCGTGGCGAATTCCGACCTCAGATCTCAAATTTTGGAATGATGCGGGAGTCGACGCAAGCTTCCGTCGCGTCAATCGCTTCCCGGTTGAGAGACTTCGATAGTTAAATTTCGCGCGCCGGCGGCGCCGTTTCTTGGGTCGCGTTAGACCAGTCTTGCAACCACTGCGATCAGGCCAGCAGCCGAAGCCGCCATGGCGACTGTCTCGGTCAACCGCGACCAACGGATGGCATAGCGAACGCGCATTGGGATGCTCTCCAGCGGGGTGGTCTCGCCATCCGGATCTCCGCACTCAGGGGGGAGGGTTTGGGTCGCGGATGAGGCGGAAGCGGCTGGGGCGGCCGCTGGGCCCTCCGGATGGCGAGGTCTCGGAATCCAGTTCTTGTGTGTTTAGTAATTACTGGATTCCTGCTCGTCAACCATGTTTCGCGCAGGCCTGTGGCGAGTTCGAGGCGACGGCTCTAGGCCAGCTCCAGCAGCGGGGTCGCTTCCAGCGGCGCGGAGATCCGGCAGACCAGGCCGTCCGGGGCGAAATCCATCTCGGCCGCGCCGTTCAGCTCGGAGCGCACGCCCTGGGTCAGGAGCCGCGATCCGAAGCCGCGCCGCTTGGGCGGCGTCACCGGCGGGCCGCCGTGCTCCCGCCACTCGAGATCCAGGTTCGCCGACTCGCCGGCCCGCACCTGCCAGGACAGCCGCACGCCGCCGGTCTCGCCCGAGAGCGATCCGTACTTGGCGGCATTGGTGGCCAGCTCGTGCAGGGCCATGCCGAGGGCGAGCGCGGCGCGGGCGCCCAGCCGCACGTCCGGCCCCTCGGTGACGATGCGGTCGCCTTCGAAAGGCGCCAGGGCCACCTGCACGATCTCCCTCAGGCCGGCGCCCTCCCAGTTCTCGCGGGTCAGGACGTCATGGGCGCCGGACAGCGCCACCAGCCGGGCCGTGAAGACCTCGGCCATCTCCTCGGGCGTGCGGGCCGACCTCATGGTCTGCCGCGCGATCGACTGGACCGAGGCCAGGGTGTTCTTCACCCGGTGGTTCAGTTCGTTGATCAGCAGGGTGCGGCGTTCCTCGGCGCGCTTGCGCTCGTCGATGTCGAGGGCGGCGCTCAGCGTCGAAGTCACCCGGCCGGTGGCGTCGCGCTCGAAGGCCACGGCGCGGTCCAGAACCCAGCGGTAGCCACCGTCCCGGCGGCGGATCCTGAGCTCGAACTCCTGCACGTCGCCGTCGGGCCCCGCCGTCAGCTTGATCAGGCGGGCCGCCACCTTGGGGAAGTCGTCGGGATGGATCAGGCTGCGGATCAGTTCGCCGCCACCGCTCACCAGATCCTCGGCGCTGTAGCCATAGACCCGCTCGGTGCGCCCGGTGACCCAGACCGGCGCGCCTCGCCGGAAGTCGTAGATGTAGTTGGCCGTGGGCGCGACCGCGTTGATGTGGTTCAGCCGGGCCTCGTTCTCGCGGACGCTGCGGTCCAGGGCCTGGCTCTCCGTCACGTCGTAGAGGCTCACGACGGCGCCGGTGACGGGTGTCCTGCCACCGCCGCGCGGCACGACGAAGAGGCGCACGTCGCGGGCCTGGCCGGTGACGTCGCGCACGATCAGCTCGGCCTGGTGGGCCTCTCCCGCTAGCGCGGCGGTCACCGGCCCTTCCAGGATGGCCAAGAGGGGCGCGCAGATCGCCTCGGCCCGCCGTGCGCCGGTGGCCGGGGCGGGCGTGGTCAACCAGCGCTGGAACGCCGGATTGGCATAGTCGACGCCGCCCTCGAGGTTGAGCGCGATCACGCCCCAGGGAGCGTTGTCGGTCATCCGGTACAGGCTGGCGCGGTCGATAGGGGGCTTGGCGGCGAGCTGGGCTTCCAGCTCGGCGACGCGGGCGGCCAGGCGCGCGTTTTCGGTTCTGAGCTCTTCGGACATCGTCCGCGCCCCTGCCACCCATCTGCCCCGACGTATTCCGAACCTAACGTGAGCGTCGGGCTCTGGCGAGCGCCGTTCGCCTGCTATGGTTGAGCGGGGAGACGCATTGCCATGATCAAACTGACGTTTTGCCTCGTGCGCCTGCCGTCGCTGACCCGCGAGGCGTTCCAGAATTACTGGTACGGCACGCACGCGCCGCTGGTGGCCGGCGTCGCCGAGGCGCTGGGGATCCGGCGCTATGTGCAGATGCACAGCCTGCCGGCCGAGGCGAGCGCGGGACTCCGCGCCAGCCGCGATGCGCCGCCGGAGTTCGATGGGGTGGCCGAACTGTGGTTCGACAGCCTCGAAGCCATGGCCGAAAACGGCCGCCGCCCGGAGGCCCAGGCGGCGGCCGCATTGCTGCTCAAGGACGAGAAGCGGTTCATCGACCTGCCACGCTCACCGCTGTGGTGGGGGCAGGAGAGGGTGATCGTCGGCTAGCAGGCGTAACGGCGCTCGATCGTCACCCGACGCTCGATATAGGGGTCCCAGACCCGCTCGCGGCTGATGCAGGTGCGATAGGCGTAGCGGCGATGGCCATAGCCGTACGCACGGTCGTCGCGATAGTAGCCGTCGCGGTAATAGCCGCCACGATAGCTGTCGTAGCGCGGGTCGTACGAATAGCGGTTGTCGTTGTAGTCGCCGCGATCGCGACGGTCGCCGTTGCTGGCCAGGGCCGCGCCCAGGGCCAGGCCCGCGACGCCGCCGATGATGGCCGCGGCCACCTCGTCGTTGTCGTTGCCGTGGCGGTGGTGACGGTAGCGCTGCGCCTCGGCCGGCGCGGCGGTCGCCAGCACGGCGCCCGCGGCCGTGACCGCGGCGATGGCGGATGTGAGGACTTTACGCATGACTGCCTCCTGAATTCAGGAACAGTTAACCCTCGGCGGCCTGAACCGCGCCTGAACGGCAGCTTCAGCTATTTCCGCGCCGCCGCCGTCCTCGCCCGGACCGGCTTGAACTCGGAGGTGGGATTCCAATCCGGCCAGCGGGTGGAACTGGCCAGGTCGCGGCCCGCCTCGAAGGCCAGGGTCACGTCGTCGGCGGCGCCCTGGTAGTTCTGGTCGGCCGCCCAGACATCGCAGGTCTGGTGGTAGCACCGGGCCGTGTAGTCCTCGACCCACCTCTCCCCGGCGGCCCGGCCGCCCGTGATCAGGTCGGCGCCGCCGCTCATGCCCATGAACAGCAGCGTCGGCACGCCCCGCTTGGCCACCGAGAAATGGTCGGCGCGGTAGAAGAGCGCGCGCTCGGGCTTCGGGTCGGGCGTAATGGTTCGCCGATGCTTCGCGGCGACCTGGGCGAGATGGGCCTCCAGCTCGTTCTGGCCCGAACCCACCAGCACCACGTCACGCGCGGGTCCGGCGGTCTGCAGGACGTCGTAGGTGTAGTTCGCGACCATCCTGGCCAGGGCGGGTTCATGGCGTTGGGCGTAGTACTCGCTGCCCAGCAGGCCACGCTCCTCGGCGGTCCAGGCGGCGAACAGGATCGTGCGTTCGGGCGGCGGGCCGGCCTTGAAGGCCCGGGCGGTCTCGATCACGCCGGCCACGCCGACCGCGTCGTCGACGGCGCCCGGCCGGATGACCTTGCCGGTGGGATCGGCGGGGTCGACGCCATAGGCGTCCCAGTGGGCGGCATAGAGGATCGTCTCGTCAGGCCGCTTGGCCCCGGGGATCGAAGCCAGGACGTTGCGGCTCTTCAACTCCGTGAAGCGGTTCTGATAGTCGGCGGAAAACGTTGCGTCTTTCAGTTCCACGGGGCGGAAGTCGGCGGTCTTGGCGCGGGCCTTCTCCGCCTCGAAGTCGAGCCCGGCATCCTTGAACAGCTGGACGGCCAGGTCGCGCTGGATCCAGCCCTGGAGCAGCAGCTTCTCCTTGGCCGCGTCGGGCCGCGCCACGTCGTAGCTCTCGCCGTTCGGCGCCACGACGGTGTTCCAGCCGTAGGCCGCGCCGGCGGTCTCGTGGACGATCAGCGCGCCCAGCGCGCCGCGGCGCACGGCCTCCTCGTACTTGTAGACCCAGCGCGCGTAGAAGGTGGCCGCCTTGCCGCCGAACTTGCCGGCCACGGCGTCCGTCGGCGCCGCTTCGAAGTCGGGGTCGTTGATCAAGACCAGGGCGATCTTGCCTTTGAGATCGACCCCCTTGAAGTCGTCCCAGCCGCGCTCGGGGGCGGTGACGCCGTATCCCACGAACACCATCGGCGCGGTCTTGATCCGCACCTGCTCGACGGGTCGCTGGGTCTCGATGCGCAGGTCGGTCTGCTCGTGCAGGGACTTCGAGGCGCCGCCCACGGTCAGGGTGTAGGTCCCGCCGGGTTGCGTCTGGTAGCGCAGCAGCGGCACGTCCTGGGTCCAGCCGCCGTCGTCGCCGGCCGGGGTCAGGCCCAGCGCCTTGAACTGCGCCACGATGAAGTCGACCGTCTTCTGCTCGCCGGGACCGCCCGGCGCCCGGCCGGCGTAGGGCTCCGACGCCAGTTCGCGGGTGATGTCCGACAACCGCTGGGCGGAGATCTCCTGGGCGGCGGCGGGCAGGGCGAGGAAAGAGAGGGCCAGGGCTAGGCCGGTAAAGGGACGCGTCATACATGTCCTATAGTGTGGAAATCTGGCGCCTGCCTTCGCTTTGACACGAAGGCCGGATGACAAGGGGAGCACGGGGCGCCTAAGACGCCGCGGCAGGAATTAGGGTGCGACGGATGGGTGTGTTCGACAACTCGACGCGGAAGCTGGCGGGCGACCTCCGGGCCAGGACCGTGAAGGCCGAGCGGCTGGCCGGTCCCTATGAGAGCTATGAAGGCTACGACGACGACGGTCTCGGCCGTCTGCGCAGCCTGTCGCGCCGAACGCGCCTTCGGCTCGCGGCGGCGATGGATCGCGAGGCCCTGGCCATGGGCGCGGTCGGCCTGACGGTGGGCGTGGCGATCGGTGTCGCCCTGATGTGGCGCCGCAGCCGCCGCTAAGTCGGGCTTCCGACTTCCCGTTGAAAAATTGACCTTTTGCGCTGTTCGGACGCGACCGAACGGCTGCTCCCGCGTTTAGCCGTTCGAGCGGGCGGCCCGGGCGGGCCGCACCCTGCCCGGATGCGGAGAGCGCGATGACGGACATTGAAACCGGAACCACTGGCGGCGATGGCGCGATCAGCCGGAAGGAAAAGGCCAAGGAGATCGTCGGCCAGGCGGGCCATGCTCTGAAGGCCGAGGCCCAGAGCTTCGCGAGCGCGGCCCAGGATCGGGTCCGCGCCGAAGCGCAGAAGGGGACGCAGGTCGGCGCCAAGACGCTGGGCGACTTCGCCACCGCCGTGCGCCGCGCCGGCGACGAGCTGTCCCAGGCCGACCAGAGTCCGGCCTCGCGCCTGGTCCAGCAGGCCGCCGACGGTCTCGAGAGCCTGTCGCGCAATCTCGCCGACAAGGAGCCCGGCGATCTGCTGAACGCCGTGCGCGACTTCGGCCGCAAGAACCCCGTGGCCTTCATCGGCGGCGCCGTGCTGGTGGGCCTGGCCGTGGGCCGCTTCGCGCGGGCCTCGGAAAAGCCCGATACGGCGCACTTCGCCGAGGAGGACCTCGGATTCGTCGAGAGCTATGAGCCCGCCCCGGCCGCCATGGCGGGGGTCGAGACCGGCATCGACGCGCCGCTCGCCAGCAACCTGGGCGCCCTCGACGGGTCGACCGCGGCGACGACGGCCTCGCCGGTCGGCGTCGACGATGGAACCGCGGCCATCGGCGAGACGGACGCCACGACCTCGCCCCACATCGGGGGCCGGTAGGCCATGGACGGGACCTCTCCATCGCGGGAGGCGCGCGGCCTGACCGACCTGATCGCCCAACTGGGCGGCGACCTGGCCGCCCTTGTCCGCAAGGAATCCGAGCTGGTTCGGGCCGAGGTCTCGGAAAAGCTGAACTCCGCGGGCAAGGCGATCGGCGACATCGCCGCGGGGGCGCTGTTGCTGGTGGCGGCTCTGCTGGTGCTGCTGCAGGCGCTGGTGCTGGCGCTCTCCAAGCTCGTGGATCCGATCTGGGCGTCGCTGCTGGTCGGCCTCGTCGTCGCCGGCGTCGGCTACATGCTGGTGCGGACCGGCATGAAGACCATCTCGCTGGACCGGCTCAGGCCCGACCGCACGGCGCGCCAGCTCAAGAAGGACGCCGAACTCATGAAGGGAAGCCCGAAATGACCAAGACCTCCGCCGAGCTGGAGCGCGAAGTGGAAGACGCGCGCGGGCGCATCGACCAGACGGTCGAGGCCCTGAAGGATAAGATGCAACCCAAGGAAATGTTCGACGAGGCGACGAAGATGATGGGCGGCGCGAGCAACAAGGTGCTGACGACAGCGGTGGAGCAGCTGCGGGAAAATCCCATTCCGATCGCGCTGATCGGGCTGGGTGTGGCCTGGCTGGCGATCAGCCAGACCCGGCGCCCGTCGATCGGCGGCAGCGGCTACCAGGCCTCGGGCTACTACCCGACCTACGAGGGCTACGATGAGGATGAAGGCCTGCGGGCCAAGGTGAAGGCCAAGGCCGAGGCGGCGAAGGCGAAGCTGGCCGAGACCGCGGAGAAGGCCAAGGCGACGCTGGCCGACGCTCAGCACCACGCCGCCGACGGCGTGATAAGCGCGCGCGGCAAGGCCGGCCAATATGCCCACAAGGCGCAGGAAAAGGCGGGCGAGTACGCCCATCTGGCGCAGGAGAAGGCCGGAGAGTATGGCCGCGCGGCGCGCCATCGCTTCGACGAGACCCTCCAGAACGAGCCCCTGGTGATCGGCGCCATCGGCGTGGCGGTGGGCGCCGCCATCGGCGCGGCCCTGCCGTCGACGCCTGTGGAGCGGCGCTACATCGGCCCCGCGCGCGCCAAGGTCGCAGACCGCGCCAAGGCCTCGCTGGATGACGTCAAGGACGTGGCCCAGCGCGCCTATGGCCAGGTGAAGGACGAACTGCACCGCCAGACCGGCCCGGCCGGCGAGGGCGCGACGTTCCGCGAAAAGGCGAGCGCCATCGCGGAGGCCGGCGCCCGGACGGTGAAGGACGAGCTGGAAGGCCGCGCCCACTAGCGGCGTCGTTCAGGCGGACAACAGCTGCGGACGCCCGGCGTCGCTTGCGGCGCCGGGCTTCTATCAGGCCACCCGATGGCGGCGGTCTTTCGCCTGCCTTTCGGCTAGCGCGCCGTGCGTTCCAGCAGCTGGATGAGCTCGGCGGCCTTCTGGCGCTGCTCGTCCTTGTTCCCCGCGACGATCGCGCCCTCGATGCAGTGGCCCAGGTGATCGCGCAGCATCTCGGTCTCGACCTTGGCGAGCGCCGCCCGCACCGCTTGCAGCTGGGTGAGCACGTCGATGCAGTAGCGGTCTTCTTCAACCATGCGGGCGACGCCGCGCACCTGACCTTCGATGCGGTTCAGGCGGTTGAGCAGCCGCGGCTTGTTCTGACGTTCCATGGGTCACTCCAACACGGCCGCAGGATATACCCGGTGGGGGTAATTGCAATATGCCCATCGGGGGTATATGTGGCGGTGTATCGAGATGCCCCAAGGGGGTATATTGAGCCAGGAGCCCTACATGGCCGATCACCCCGCCACCCACGCCGATGGGCCTTTGGGTCACGACCACGGCCATCAGCGCCGCGAGATGGCGGCCACGGTCCTCGATCCGGTCTGTGGCATGACGGTCGATCCGCTGAAGACCGCCCACCACGCCGAGCACGAAGGTCACGCCTTCCATTTCTGCTCGGCCGGCTGCCGGACCAAGTTCGTAGCCGACCCGGTGAAGTACCTCGGGCCCGACACGTCGCCGGCGCCGACCCTGCCGGCCGGTACGATCTACACCTGCCCCATGCACCCCGAGGTGCGGCAGGTCGGGCCGGGCAATTGCCCCATCTGCGGCATGGCGCTGGAGCCGGAGGTGTTCAGCGCGGACGAGGGGCCGAACCCCGAGCTGGCCGACATGAGCCGTCGGTTCTGGATCGGCCTGGTCCTGGCCCTCCCGGTTCTGGCCCTGGAGATGGGCGGTCACATCTTCGACCTTCACCGCTTCGTCGCACCCCAGGCGTCCAACTGGCTGCAGCTGGTCCTGGCGACGCCGGTGGTGCTGTGGGCCGGGTGGCCGTTCTTCGAGCGGGGCGCGCGCTCGCTGATCACCCGCAACCTCAACATGTTCACCCTGATCGCCATGGGCGTCGGCGTGGCCTACGCCTACAGCCTGGCCGCGACCCTGGCGCCGCAGGCCTTCCCGCCCGCCTTCCGCCGCGACGACGGCAGCGTGCCGATCTATTTCGAGGCGGCCGCGGTGATCACCGTCCTGGTGCTGCTGGGCCAGGTGCTGGAGCTGCGCGCCCGCGAGCAGACGTCCGGCGCCATCCGCGCCTTGATGGACCTGGCGCCGAAGACCGCGCGGCGCGTCCGCGACGATGGGACGGACGAGGAGGCGACCCTGGACCTGATCCTGGCCGGCGACCGCCTGCGCGTGCGGCCCGGCGAGAAGGTCCCGGTGGATGGCGCGGTGCTGGAAGGGCGGGTCTCGATCGACGAGTCCATGGTCACGGGCGAGTCCATGCCGGTCACCAAAGAAGCCGGCGACAAGGTGGTGGGCGGGTCGATCAACAAGACCGGCTCGTTCGTGATGCGCGCCGAGAAGGTCGGCGCCGACACCCTGCTGTCGCAGATCGTGCAGATGGTGGCCCAGGCCCAGCGCAGCCGCGCCCCGATCCAGCGGATGGCCGACCGGGTGTCGGGCTGGTTCGTGCCGGCGGTGATCGCCGCGGCCGTGGCGGCCTTCGCCGTCTGGGCCACGGTCGGGCCGGAGCCACGGTTCAGCTACGCCCTGGTGGCGGCGGTGTCGGTGTTGATCATCGCCTGCCCCTGCGCCTTGGGCCTGGCCACGCCGATCTCGATCATGGTGGGCGTGGGCCGTGGCGCCCAGGCCGGCGTGCTGATCAAGAACGCCGAAGCGCTGGAGCGCTTCGAGACCATCGACACCCTGGTGGTCGACAAGACCGGCACCCTGACCGAGGGCCGCCCGGCGGTGACGGCGATCCGCCCGGCGGCGGGATTCGACGAGGCCGAGGCTCTCCGGCTTGCGGCCAGCCTGGAGCGCGGCAGCGAGCACCCGCTGGCCGACGCGATCGTGCGGGCGGCCAAGGACCGCGGGCTGACGCTGTCCGAACCGCAGGCGTTCGACTCGCCGGTCGGCAAGGGCGTCGAGGGCCGGGTGGACGGCCGCGTCGTGGTGCTGGGCTCGGGGGCGTTCCTGACGGAGCGGGGCGTCGACGTCTCCAGGCTGGAGGCGGAGGCCGACAGCCTGCGGGCCGACGGCGCCACGGCGATCTTCCTGGGCGTGGACGGCCAGGCCGCCGCCATCCTGGCCATCGCCGACCCGATCAAGGCGACCAGCGCCGAAGCCGTGCGGGCGCTCAAGGCCGAGGGCGTGCGGCTGGTGATGATGACCGGCGACAACCGCACCACGGCGCTGGCCGTGGCGCGCCGGCTGGGCATCGACGAGGTGGAGGCCGAGGTGCTGCCGCAGGACAAGGCGGCGGTGGTGAACCGCCTGCGGTCCGAGGGCCGCAAGGTGGCCATGGCCGGCGACGGAGTGAACGACGCCCCCGCGCTGGCGGCGGCCGAGGTGGGCGTGGCCATGGGCGCGGGCGCCGATGTGGCCATCGAGAGCGCCGGCGTCACCCTGCTGAGCGGCGACCTGCAGGGGCTGGTGAAGGCGCGCAGGTTGTCGCGGGCGGTGATGCGCAACATCCGCCAGAACCTGTTCTTCGCCTTTGTCTACAACGCCGCCGGCGTGCCGATCGCGGCGGGCCTGCTCTATCCCGCGCTCGGCTGGCTGCTGTCGCCGGCGATCGCGGCCGGCGCGATGGCCCTGTCGTCGGTGAGCGTGATCGGCAATGCGCTGCGGCTGCGGGCGGTGAAGCTGTAGGGGCCTACCGGCCCCCGACGCCTTCCTCCTTCACCTCGCCGCGGTTGCCCTCCATCTCGCGGCCCTTGCGCTCCTCCTCGCGGGCGCCGGCGAGGATGCCGGGCAGGGCGTAGTTGCCCTCGTGGCAGGCGTACTCGTAGATCGGCCCCTTGGCGGCGTTCAGCGCGACCTCGCCCTTGACCGGCGCGGTGTAGGTCGCCGGGTCGTCCAGCTCGAACCGGTAGAGGATCTGCTGGGGCGAAATACGGGTGAAGCGCTCGGTGACCTTTAGGGTCTCGCCGCCGGCGCCGCGCAACCCCTGCTCGGCGCGCAGGTTGATGGTCTCGACCACCAGGGTGTCGCCCTCCCACCGGCCGATCGAGTCGCCCATCCATTTGCGCAGGCCCGAGGGGTCGTGCTTGGCGTTCAGGCGGATGATCCGGCTGTCGTGGACCATCTCCACCTGGATCATCACCTCGTCGCGGTTCTGGATGATCGAATAGTTGTTGTTGTACAGCGACGGCAGCATCGGCGGCCCGGCCGACGAGCCGAACGACATGATGCAGCGCTCGCCCAGCGGCCGGCGCTCGGGGCCGTCGAAGTTGCCGACGCGGGCGTTGCCCAGCCGGGCCTGCACCCGGGCCGCGCCCGCGGGGGTCATCGCCGGCATACGGCCGTTCTTGGGCTCGACGATCACGGAGGACCGCGGTTCGCCGTTCAGACGGATGATCTTCGTGCCGGGATCGACCCAGAAGTTGTTGTAGCCGCAGTCGACGCCCTTGAAGCCGCGTCCGCACTCGTAGGGCAGGTCGGTGACCTTGAGCTTGGGGTCCGTCGGCTTGGCCCCGTCCTCATTCAGCTTGGCGTTGACGCCTTCCAGGGCGCGGGCCTCGTCCTCGGTCAGGACCAGCCGGTCGCCGAGCTTCGCATCGCGCTCGAAGGGGGTGATTGTGGCGTTGGTCCAGTTGCCGGAGAGGTCCGGCTGGCCCCAGTGGTTGCGCGGGGCCTTGTAGCGCTTGGCGACGGCGGCGGGGTTGGCCTGGGCCTCGGCAAGGGCGGGAACGGCGCAGAACGCGGTCAGGGCGGTGAAGGCCAGGGCGGCCGCAAGCGTCCGGGTCATCTCGAGCTTCCTCCAGCAAACCGGTTCTTCGAACGCCGGCATGTGCGGAGGATAGCGCCGGGCCGAGGCCCGGCGCCAGCCCGGAGCGCGTTCACGGTGGCTCTTCCCTAGAGGCGATGGGGAGCCGAACGGCCGATCAGCGCGCGGGTTCCGGCATCGGCACGACGATCAGCCCAGGTCGCACCAGGACCAGCCGGTCCCCGCCCAGGTCGAGGGCCATGCGGAACTGGCGGAACAGGCCTGTGCCCAGCAGGCCGGATGGGGCGGGTGCGTTGGCGGTCGGCGTGTAGATCTGCACGTCGGTGCGGTGCAACGTCATCCCCGCGACCCGCACGGTGCGCGCGGTGACCAGGCGGTCGAGGCTGAGGCCGCCCAGGCTGACCGAATGGGCGGAGCTGACCTCACGGCCGGGCGCCAGCAGCCCCGCCCGGGTCGCCGCCGCGGCCGACAGCGCCAGGACGCCGCTGGCGCCCGTGTCCACCAGCACATCCTGGGCGGGAGCGTCCTCGATCTGGACGGCGACGACCGGACCGCCGCCCTTTGTCCGGAGCGGCAGCGTGATGGCGTCGCGCGGCGGGCGGAACGCCTCGCGGGCGAGGAACCGGGCGCGGCCGCGTGGGAAGTCGGCCTCCACCACCAGGTGACGCAGGACGTCGCGGCCGATCAGCAGCTGGAAGTCGCGACCGGTGGTGGCGGAGATGGCGGCCAGGTCCAGTGCGGCGGCGCGGAGGCTGGGGATGGCGAGGCCGGGCAGGCTCAGGTCCAGGCGCACGGTGTAGGACAGGGTGGGCCCGCCGCTGACGCCATAGGCCAGGATCGGGGCGGCGATCGTGCGCGGCAGGGCCAGCCGTTCGGCCAGCGTCCGGTCGATCGCCGAGAACTGGGCGCCGGAATCCACCACGGCGCGGATCGGCGTCCCGTTCACCGCCGCCGCGATCTCGATCAGGCCGCCGCGCTCGGGCAGGGGCTGCCAGGGCGTGTCGCGGCCATTGGCGAACCGCGGTTCAAGCGGCGGCCAGGGCAGGCGGTCGCGCACCATGAACAGCGCCCCGCCGGCGGTCGCCAGCAAACCCAGCCGGATGAGGAGACCGCGGCGGGTGGTCCCCGCTCTTGCCTTCATTGCGTCTGCAGCTCCTCGGCGCCGATCGCGAAGGCGCCATCCAGCCAGGCCACGATTTCCCGAGCGGCCGGATGGTCGAAGGCGGAGAAGCGGGCGTGGAGGCGGGCCTTTTGCTCGGCGGTGATCCCGTCCAGACCCGCGTCTTCGAGAAGCAGCAGCGTGCGCTCGACGCTGTCGGTGAGCTCGGGTCCGAGCACCGCCTTGCAAGCCGCCCGGAAGGCGCCGAGATATTCGTAGCCGTCACCCTTTGCGTAGCTCTCCGCGAGGGTCATGGCCGGGATGCGGGACAGCACGGCCTGGGAGGCGGTGTTCACCCCATGGGCGGCGACGTGGGGGCCGATGGCGGCGGGCCGCCCGGTGAAGGCCCGCAGGTGCAGGTGGCGGCTCATCCGCGGGCCGTCGTTGACGGGGTAGTTGTCCCAGAGAAACGGCTTGCGCCGCATCTGCTCGGTCACGCGGGCCAGATGACCGGGCGAGAATTCTTTGGCGCAGACCTCCTCGCCGGTCCACATCAGCTGGATGGCGGGATCGAGGCCGGCGCCCAGGTCCTCCAGGTAGTTCGCGGGCCGCTGGCCGAACACGCGGTCCAGCACCGGGTCGTCGGTGTAGTAGCTGGGGCAGGCGATGACCCGCGACGCGGTCGTCCGCTCGGCGATCCAGTGGACGATCTCGACCTGTCGTTCGGCCAGCTCGGGCAGATCGCCCTTCATGTCGTCGAAGAACACGCCCAGGTCGGCCAGGCCCAGGCTGTCGAGCTGGGCGAGCTTGGCGGCCAGGGCGTCCTTGGCCGGCGCGTCGAAGCCCAGGAATAGTTCGTAGGGGCTCAGCCCCACGCCGAAGCGGACGCCGGTGTCGCGGCAGACCTGGGCGAAGACGCCCAGCGCCGCCAGGTCCGCGTCGGGATAGGGCTCCCGCCAGCGTCGGCGCAGGATCGCGTCGGCCTTGGGCGCGTAGAGATAGAAGCCGTAGCCCGCGGGGGCCAGGGCGCGGACCATGTCGGCCCGCTCGTCCCAGGAATAGGGCCGGCCGAAGAAGCCCTCGATGATGCCGAGCTCGGGTGTCATGGTTCCTGAATAGCGGAGCCGGTTGCGAGAACGCTGTAAATTTGTAAGGTCCGCGCCAGCAAAAATCGAGGACGCGCCCCATGAACCCCAACGCCGAGTTCGACATCATCGTCTATGGCGCCACCGGCTACACGGGCCGGCTGGTGGCCGAGCACCTGGCGCAACGCTACGGCGTAGGCGGCGAGGTGAAGTGGGCCATGGCGGGCCGCTCCGCCGCCAAGCTGGCGGAGGTGCGCGACGAGATCGGCGCACCGAAGGACACGCCGCTGGTGGTGGCCGACGCTTCCGACGCCGCGTCGGTCAGGGCGATGGTGAGCCGGGCCAAGGCGATCATCACCACGGTGGGCCCCTACCAGCTTTACGGCTCCGACTTGGTGGCCGCCTGCGCCGAAGCCGGAACCGACTACCTGGACCTGTCGGGCGAACCCAACTGGATGCGGAAGATGATCGACGCCCACGAGGCGACGGCGAAGGCCTCGGGCGCGCGGATCCTGTTCTCCTGCGGTTTCGATTCGATCCCGTTCGAGCTGGGCGTCTACTTCGCCCAGGAGACGGCCAGGGCGAAACTGGGCGGGCCGGTTCCGCGGGTGAAGGGGCGGCTTCGCGGCATGCAGGGGGGTCTCTCCGGTGGCACGGCGGCCAGCGGCGCGGCCACCATGGCGGCGATCCAGAAGGACCCGTCCCAGCTGGCGGTGATGATGAGCCCGTTCGGCCTGACCCCCGGCTTCGAAGGCCCCGCCCAGCCGAGCGGCCAGGTCGCCGAGGAGGACCCGGACGTGGGGCCGGTCGCGCCGTTCATGATGGCGATCATCAACACCAAGAACGTCCACCGCTCCAACCTCCTGATGGGCCACGCCTACGGCAAGGGCTTCACCTACGACGAGATGGTGATGGGCGCGCCGGGCGCCGGCGGGCCGGGCTTCACCGACCTGGGCAGCCTGCCGGGTGGCGGCCCGAAGCCGGGCGAGGGGCCGACCAAGGCCGAGCGCGAGGCGGGCTTCTACGACATCCTGTTCGTGGGGATCGCGGCCGATGGCCGGAAGGTGCGCACCTCGGTGAAGGGCGACAAGGACCCGGGCTACGGCTCGACGTCGAAGATGCTGGCCGAGACGGCCATCGCCCTGGTCCGCGCGCCCGACGTGACGGGCGGGATCTGGACCCCCGGCGCGGCGCTGCAGGGCCGGCTGGTCGAGCGGCTGCAGCAGCACGCGGGGTTGACGTTCACGGTCGAAGGCTGATCCACCGACGCGACAGTTCGCGGAGGGGTCGATGCAGGCTTGGCGCGTGGCCCTGGGCGTCCTGGGATGGGCGCTGGCCGCCGGCTCCGCCCTCGCCACCGACCTGTCGAGCCGGGTGGCCACCGGCGAGGCGGTCATGACGCTGGGCCGCGACGCCGTCTGGACTCAGGTCTCGGCGACGCCGATCGGCTTCGACTCGTTCCACGCCCAGGGGATGGTGAAAGTCGGCGAGGATTTCTTCGTCAGTTCGGTCGAGATCCTCGAGCGTGGCCGGCGGTACGCCCAGCCACAGGGCGGTTTCGACCGAGACCAGGGCAAGGGCCAGGGCTGGTTGTTCCGGATGAACGCAAAGGGCGAGCTGCTGGCGAGCCTGAAGCTGGGCGAGGGGGCGATCTATCACCCCGGAGGCCTGGACTTCGACGGCCGGTTCCTCTGGGTCCCGGTGGCGGAATACCGGCCGGGCGGACCGTCGATCGTCTACCGCGTCGACCCGCGGACCATGACCGCGACCGAGGCGTTCCGGGTGGGCGACCATATCGGCGCGCTCGCCTGGGACCCGGCGACGCGCAGCCTGACCGGCGCGAACTGGGGCGGGCGCGCCATCTACCGATGGACCCTCGGCGCCAAGGGCCTGACGCCCCGGCGGAGCGCGGGGCCGACGCGCAACCGCGCACACTACGTCGACTATCAGGACTGCCACGGCGCAGGCCCGCGGCGGATGTTGTGCAGCGGTCTGGCCGACTACCGGGGCTGGCTGGGCCGGCCGCCGCACACCCTGGGCGGGATGGAGCTGATCGACCTCACCGACCTTCGGCCGCTGTGGCAGGCGCCCGTGCAGGCCCGCAGCGCAGCGGGCGTGGTCATGACCTCGAACCCGGCCTTCTTCGAGGCCATCCCGGGCGGCGTGCGGGGCTACTTCCTGCCCGAGGACGGGCGGGGGACCTTCTACGTCTATGAGGCGCGCTCACCGGCGCGGTGAGGGACTAGGCGGCCGTCCAGCCGCCGTCGATGGACAGGTTAGCCCCGGTGATCTGGCTGGCGGCGTCCGAGCACAGGTAGACGGCCAGCGAGGCCACCTGGTCGACGGTGACGAACTGCTTGGTGGGCTGGGCCTCCAGCAGCACGTCGCTGATCACCTGTTCCTTGGTCAGGCCGCGGGCGGCCATGGTGTCGGGGATCTGCTTCTCCACCAGCGGGGTCCAGACGTAGCCGGGGCTGATGCAATTCACGGTGATGCCGTGGGTCGCGACCTCGAGCGCCGCGGTCTTGGTCAGGCCGGCGATGCCGTGCTTGGCCGCCACATAGGCCGACTTGAACGGCGAGGCGACCAGGCTGTGGGCCGAGGCGGTGGAGATGATCCGGCCCCACTTGCGGGCCTTCATCCCAGGGATCACGGCTCGCATGCCGTGGAAGGCCGACGACAGGTTGATGGCCAGGATCTGGTTCCACTTGTCGACCGGGAACTCGTCGATCGGAGCCACGTGCTGGATGCCGGCGTTGTTCACCAGGATATCGACCGAGCCGAAGATCTTCTCGGCGCCCGCGACCATGGCGGCGATGGCCGCGCCGTCGGTCACGTCAGCCCCGTCGTAGGCGGCTCTCACGCCAAAATCCGCCTCGATCTTCGCCCGCTCGGCCTCGATGGCGGCCGCGTCGCCGAAGCCGTTGATGACCACGTTGGCGCCCTCGGCGGCAAAGGCGCGGGCGATGGCCAGGCCGATGCCGCTGGTCGAGCCGGTGACGAGGGCGGTCTTGGCTTTCAGGCTCATGCTGGCCTCCGATCAGACGCTATTGTGCAGTGCAGCAACGCCTCATGGCGCATTTGCGTCCAGTCGTCCATCTCCCGTCAGATCATAGGTGATGGCGCCGGGCTCCATCGGCAGGTTCAGCCACTCGCGGCGGCGCAGGGTGCGATGGACATCGGAAACCCCGGCGCGCCAGTGCTCGGTCATGGTGACGCGCGAGAACTCGTAGTCCTTGGAATTCCCCTCGTAGAGCTTGGCCCGGTAGATCAGCTGGACGATGGCGATGGAGCTCTCGTGGGCGAAGGCGCGGAGCAGGGCCAGCTCGTCGCCGCCCGGGTAGTCGGGCGGCAGCTGCCCGATCAGCTTCTGCAGCGCCGCCTTGGTGTTGCGCAACTGCTTCTGCATGTCGGTGTTCAGCCGCGTGCGGCTGGAGAAGCGGATGTCCTTCTCGCGCTCCGCCGCCTCCAGCACGGTTCGGGGCAGGTCGCCCCGGGCGCTGAACAGGTCGACCTGGAAGATCAGCAGGTTGCGCTGCCCCGCCTCGTCCAGGACGTACTGTAGCGGCGTGTTTGAGACGATACCGCCGTCCCAGTAGTGTTCGCCGTCGATCTCCACGGGCGGGAAGCCGGGCGGCAGGGCGCCGGACGCCATGATGTGCTCGGGCCGGATGCGGTCCTTGGTGTTGTCGAAATAGGTGAAATTGCCGGTGCGGACGTTGACCGCGCCGACGCTGAGCCGGGTCTCGCCCGAGTTGATCCGGTCGAAGTCCACCAGCTCTTCCAACGTCGCCTTGAGCGGCGCGGTGTCATAGAGGCTGAGCGCCTGGGGCGCGCCCGGGGGATAGACGAAGGCCGGCGGCATGCGGGGGGTGAAGAAGCCCGGGACGCCGAACGCTGCGATCCAGCTCGCGCTCACTTCATTCCAGAAGGCGCGGATCCTTTCGTCGGCTGGGGCGTGGGTGACCGGCGCGGCGGACGAGGCGAGGCGCCAGAACGCCTCCAGCTTCTCGTGCCGCCGCTCCGCGGGGTTGCCGGCGATCAGGGCGGCGTTGATGGCGCCGATCGAGATTCCCGCTACCCAACCGGGATTCAGGCCGGCCTCGGCCAGCGCTTCGACCACACCCGCCTGGTACGACCCCAGCGCGCCGCCGCCCTGCAACACCAGCACGCGGTCGCATTCGGCGGCGGTGATCGGCATGGGGGTGGCTCCTGCGACGGCCACATCGCAGCCCGTGGGGGCCGTGTGCGCAAGCTTGGCGGCACGAGCAAGGCGGTGTCTTAGCGCCGAGCTGAAAAGTTGAGCGGTTGCAAACGAACCTCCCCCGTTTACGGGGGAGGGGGACCACGAAGTGGTGGAGGGGGCGCTGGGCTCGCACGGGCGTATCGGATGAGCCTTGCCGCCACGGCGCACGGATCGGCCAGGACGTCGATAGCAGGGAAGCGTAGCACTCGCAGTCCCTGCGAGCGCAGATACCCGTCCCGACGTGCATCACGGCTCGGCTGGTCTCCAAGATAGTGATCTTCGCCATCGATCTCGATGCAGAGCTGTGCTGAAGGACAATAGAAGTCCAGGACGAATGGACCGAGCGGATGCTGGCGGCGGAAGACCGGCTTGCCGGGGCTGCGTCCTCTGAGTTCTTGCCACAGCATGACTTCGGGCAGGGACATCTGCTTGCGCAGGCGGCGCGCCATCTTCGTTGCGTTGCTGGTGACTCTCATGGTGCGTCAGCGCCCCCTCCACCCTGCGGGTCCCCCTCCCCCGTGAACGGGGGAGGTTCGTTCGTGCTGGGCGTAGTCCGCTCACATCAGCCCCAGCGCCTTGAAACTGGCGACGCCGTCGCGGCCGACGACGAGGTGGTCGTGGACGGTGATGCGCATCGGCCTTGCGGCATCGACGATCTGCTTGGTCATTTCGACGTCGGCGGACGAGGGCGTCGGGTCGCCGGACGGGTGGTTGTGGACAAGGATCAGCGCGCTGGCCGACAGTTCCAGGGCGCGGCGGACCACCTCGCGCGGATAGACGGGCGCGTGGTCGACGGTGCCGCGGTTCATGACCTCGTCGGCGATCAGCTGGTTCTTCTTGTCGAGGAACAGGACCCGGAACTGCTCGCGCGCTTCGTGGGCCAGGGCGGTTTTCACGTAGGCCAGCAGCGCATTCCAGGACGAGATCACCGGCCGGCGGGCCACCTGCTCCCTGGCGGTGCGCAGCGTCGCCTCGTGCAGAAGCTTGAGATCCAGGGCCACCGCCTCGCCGACGCCCGCCATCGTCCGCAGTTCCTCACGCGTCGCGCCCAGCACCCCGCCCAGGGAGCCGAACCGGGCCAACAGCTGCTTGGCCAGCGGCTTCACGTCGCCGCGCGGGATCGAGCGGAACAGGATCAGCTCCAGCAGTTCGTAGTCCGGCACGGCGGCCAGGCCGCCCGCCGTTGCGCGGTCCCGCAGGCGTTCGCGGTGGCCGGCGTAGTGCGGCTTCGGCTCGGGCGCGGGGCGCCAGAGCTGGGGCTGGGCGGAGGCGTCCTCGACGGAGAAGGGTCGGCTCATGGCGTTGTAATGTTCCGCAAACGTTCCCATCTGGCAAGGGCCAAGCTTCGGCGCCCCCAATCGGGGGAGGGCGGGCCGGGTCGTTCAGGTCACCCTGGCGGCGATGGATGGGTAGGGGCGACGATCATGAAGGTGGGGACATTGCTGGGCGTGCTGGCCGCCGCGGCGGCGGTGATGGCGATCATGGCGGCGGCGCCCGCCAAGGCGACCGCCGATCTGCAGATGGCTATTTCCGCTTCGGCGGTGTGATCGCGCTGCGGCCATAGGCGGCGCGCAGGCGGTCGTCGCGGGCCAAGTCGCGCATCATCTGGAAATAGCCTGGCGCAACGCGGCGGTGACGGCCGCCGCCTAGCTGCCCACCTTGACCGCGTTGTCGTCCGAGTTGCGGTCGATCTGCTTATTGTAGGGATCGACGCCGGCGAACCTTGGCGGCTTGTCCACGGTGACCACGATCGTCTGCCCGCCCGACCTCAGGGTGGTGGTGCGGAACGCCAGGACGTTCTTGGGCCCGAAGCCGGGCTTGCCGGGCTCGGCGTCGAACACACCCACGTCGAAGACCTCGCCGGCCGGGATCGCCACCGGCGTCTCCTGGCCCTTGCCGTCGGCGTAGGCCTTCCTGGCCTCGACGGTCAGGGTCACGTCGTAGCGGCCGTCGGCGCGCTTCTTCACCGCCGCCGTCTTGGTCTTCAGGTCATAGAGCGTGATCTTCTCGAAGAGGTCGGTGATCAACTGCTGGGCCACCGGGTCGGCGCCGGCCTCGGCCCTGAGCGCGTCCACCAGGTCCTGCGACCGGGGATAGGGCGCGCCCTTGAAGGCGTACTGGGTGAGCAGGCGGCGCAGCGCGGCGTTGACCTTGGCCTCGCCCATCCGGTCGCGCAGCAGGTACATGACGAGCGAGCCCTTGCGGTAGTGGATGTAGGGCTGGTTCTCGACCCGGATCAGCGGAAGCTCCTCGACCAACTCGCCGCCGCGGCTGCGCAGATAACGGTCCAGCTCGTACTTCAGGAACTTGCGGATGCCGGCCTGGCCGTAGGTCTTCTCCATGACGATCAGGGCCGAGTACTGGGCCAAGGTCTCGGAGAGGCTGGTCGCCCCCTGCATGTCCGCGCCGATGATCTGGTGCGCCCACCACTGGTGCGCCAGCTCGTGGGCGGTGACGTAGGTGACGTAGTCGATCTTGTCGGGCTGGGTGTTGTCGCTGACGAAGCCGATGCCCTCGGAGTACGGCATGGTGTTCGCGAAGGCCTGGGCGAACTTGGCGTAGTCCGGGAACTCGATGATCCGGGCCTGGTGGAACTGGTACGGGCTGAAATTGGCCTGGTAGTAGTCGAGGCCGGTCTTCAGCGCCTTGATCATCCGGTCGACGTTCCAGGGGTGCTGGGCGTCGTAGTAGATGGCCAGTTCGACGCCCTTATAGACCTCGCGCTTGATGGCGTAGCGGGCCGACTGCACCGAGAAGAAGTTGAGCACCGGCGCGTCGGTCTGGAAGCGGATCGTGCGCCGGCCCCCTTTGGTGGCGTCCGAGATGCGATAGCCCGGCGCAACCGGCGTCTGGTCGGCGTCGGTGGTGACGCTGATGTCGGCGTTCACCCAGTCGGCGTTGGCCAGGTAGTTGCGGGCCTGGGCGGACCGGTCCTGCAGCTTGGGCGGGCGGAGCTGGGGCGTGAGGCCGTACTTGCGGCGCTTGGCCCGGTCCTGCAGCAGCTGGGCGCGGTCCATGCCCACCACCGGGCCGAACTCGAAGTTGTTCACGAAGGTCCCGTTGTCGACCAGGCGGGTGGTGTTGCCGGAGTTCTTGAAGCCCCGCTGCTGCATCACCGTCTGGAACGACAGCGCGGTCTGGGCGCCCGGCTGCAGCGGCTGGTCGAAGGTGAAGATACGATAGTTGAAGCGGTCGAAGGTGCGCACCCGCGAGGCGCCGTTCACCGACATCTGCAACGCCTTGGTGTCGCGATCCAGGCGCACGTGCAGCTCGCGGATCGGGACGCCGCTGTCGTTGGTCAGGTGATAGACCCCCTCGGTCACCAGCTTGGGCTGGGTGGGGTACAGGTCGAGGTCCAGGTCGACGTCGGTGACCGACGGCTGGGGCAGCTTCTCGTAGCGCAGGAAGGCCTTCTCGTAGTCGGCCAGCCACTTCTCGTCGCCCACCGAGGTCCGGTATTCGTTCCGGACGTTGGTGTTGTCGTAGATGAAGGCGCCCAGGCCGATCCAAGCGACGAGGGCCGTGGCGCCGATGGCGCCCGCGGGGCTCAGTAGCCGCCGGGGCAGGCGCTTCAGGCGCGGCAGCATCCGGGTCTCGGTCCCGCGTCGCCAGAGGCCGTAGGACAGCACCAGCAGGATGACCGCGAACGCCGACCAGTAGGCGCGGAACCAGGCGGCGAAGGCGGCATAGTCGCCCTGGCCGTTCATGTCCGAGAGCGGCGCCCCGGTCCGGCCGCTGTAGAGGTAGAGGTTGTGCTCGAGGCCCAGCGTCGGGAACGTCAGCACGGCGATCAGATAGAGGACCATCAGCCCCCAGCCCACGAACTTGTGGGGGGAGACCGCCTGGAAGAAGATCGCCAGGACAGCGATCAGCGCCCAGTCGATGGCGTTCGGCAGGACGTACCAGAACAGGTACTTGCCCAGCTGGATGTCGAAGAAGCCCTTGGAGAGCTGGACGATGACGCCGGTCGCGGCGCTGACCAGCAGCATGGCGACCAGCACCAGGACGATGGCGAAGGTCTTGGGGACCACGAAGGCCCAGTCGGGGACCGCGGTGGCGTCGACGATCTCATGCGTCTTGCGCTCGCGTTCGCGCCAGACCAGCTCGCCGGCGTAGAAGACCGCGACGATGACGACCAGCATGGAGAAGCTGCCGGTCAGAACGCCGATCACCCAGCGGGTCACGGGATAGAGCTTGGCCCCCTGCAGTTCGTCGCCGAGGACCAGGCCGCCCAGGCTGTTGAACAGCCCCAGCAACAGCAGCACCACGAAGGCCGGGCTCTTGAACACCTGGCCCATCTCGAAACGGGTGCGCTTGATCAGCTGCGCCCAGGCGACGGCCGGACCTTTGCCCGGCGCCGGAAGGCGGCGTGAGGGCGGCGGCGGCGGGGCCTCGGCCGCCGGCGCGGTCTTGCGCGCGCGACCGGCCCTGGCCTCGAAGCGGAAGGTGAACCACGCCGCGCCCAGGAAGGCCATCGCCACCGGAATCCAGATCAGGCGATTGTAGAGCAGCGGGCCGACCAGGTCGGGCATGCGGCTGTTGGAGTCGGCGGCCGTGAAGTAGCGGGTCGCCAGGTCCCAGGCGGCGAGGCCGAAGGGCTCGACCAGGGCGGCGAGCTGCAGCTTCTCGGGATCCTGCAGCGCCACGTTCATGACCAGGTACACGACCAGGAACCCCGCCACGCCCATGTAGGTGCCCATCATCGAGCGCGTGACGGTGGCCAGGGTGAAGAAGATGGCCGAGGTCAGGAACAGGCCCGGCAGGGCCAGCCAGACATAGGCGAAGACGTAGTCCGAGAGCCGGTTCGGGCCCATGGTCTCGGGGTCGACCCACGGCATCACCGAGCCCATCAGGATGGCGGCCGGCACGAACAGGAAGGCCAGGGCCACCGCGGCGAACGCGCCGGCGAACCGCCCGAACAGATAGTCGAACTTTCGGATCCGGGTGGATCGGATGATCGGCCCGAACCCGGTCTCCTCGTCGCGCACGATCACGTTGGCGACGAAGGCGGTGGAGACGAACATGAAGAAGACCGTCATCACCATGACGATCTGGCCGATGCCCTGGGGCGAGTTCTTGTGGACGTTGCCGCCCGAGCCGATCTGCACCCGGTCGATGCCGACCGCGCCGAACACGAGCAGGAAGAAGATCAGGCCGGCGATCCAGAAGATCGGTTGGCGAAGCTGGTAGCGCAGCTCGAAGGCCGCGATCTTGCCGAACATGAAGCGGACCTCGTTCGCCTTAAGCCGCGCGGCGCGAGGCGGAGAGGGTGGAGAAGTAGACGTCCTCCAGCCCGCCCTGAACCGGCTCGAAGCCGGCGCCCGGCGCAGCGTCCGCCAGGACGTGGATCACGGTGCGGCCGCCCGCCAGGCGGGTGGAGATCACCTGGTTGCGCTCCCGCTCGGCGTCCAACTCGGCGCGGTCGATGATCTTCTTCCAGACCTTGCCGGAGAGATCGCCCACCAACTCGGAAGGCGCGCCCTCCTTCAGGATGCGGCCCGACGCCAGGATCGCCATGCGCGGGCACAGGTCCGAGACGTCCTCGACGATGTGGGTCGACAGGATCACCACCACGTTCTCGCCGATCTCGGCCAGCAGGTTGAGGAAGCGGTTGCGCTCCTCGGGGTCGAGGCCCGCGGTGGGCTCGTCGACGATGATCAGGGTCGGCCGGCCGATCAGGGCCTGGGCGATGCCGAAGCGCTGGCGCATGCCGCCGGAATAGCCGGCGACCGCCTTCTTGCGCACGTCCCACAGGTTCACCTGCTGCAGCAGGGTCTCGACGGTGTCCTTGCGCTCGCCCTTGCCGGCGATGCCCTTCAGCACGGCCATGTGGTCCAGGAGGTCGAGGGCGGAGACCCGCGGATAGACCCCGAAGTCCTGCGGCAGGTAACCCAGCGTGCGGCGCAGCTTCTCAGGTTGGGCGATGACATCGATGTCGCCGAACTGGATGGCTCCCATCGTCGGCGTCTGCAACGTGGCGATGGCCCGCATCAGCGTCGACTTGCCGGCCCCGTTGGGACCCAGCAGCCCGAACATGCCCTTGCCGATCTCCAGATCGACACCGTCCAGCGCGCGCGTCCCGTTCGGATAGACGTGCGTCAAACCCTTGATGGAAAGCATGACCCTCTAACTTCCACCCCCAACCCGAGCCCGAAGCTGCGGGAGCCCAGCGGCGGTGGCAAGTGAGAGATGTGTAACGTGGCCCTCGGTGGGCCTCGGACTGTTACGCCTTGAACGGCCCCGATCCCTCGACGACGCGGAAGTGGTCGACGCCCGGCGGGCGGTCCAGCAGGAAGCGGTCGTCCTCGGGGTAGTAGCGGGCGCGCTCGTAGTCGTCGCCGGCGAAGGCCTTGATGGCCGCAAGGTCGGTCCACCAGCTCAGCGTCGTGACCTCGCTGGTCCCGTCGCCCAGCTCGCGGAACAGCATCTGCCAGCCCAGGTTGCCCGGCGTGGAGAGATAGTCGTTGCCGCCTGTGCCGGCGATGTAGGCGTGGTATTCGGCTTCGTCGGCCGTGCGGATGCGGCCGGTCCATCTGCGCAGGATCATGGTCATCAGGTGAGGTCGAGCGGGACCTTCGCCAAGTCGCCGCTCCAGGATTTCCGGGCCTCGGCGCGATGTTCCGGCCCCCGCGCCTTGTCGGCCTGGGCCAGGATGCGGAGCGCGAGTGCGTCGTGTGGCCACTCCGCCAGGCTGGCGCGCGCTGCCGTGGCGGCCTCCTCGGGCTTGCCGGCCTTCAGGTAGGCGGCCGCCAGGCTGCGGCGGACCGGATACCACCACGGCGGCGGATCGAAGTTCTTCGGGACCGGGAAGGCCTTCTCCTGGGCCAGGGCCGCGCGGCTGAAGTGGGCGGCGGCCTCGTCGGGCTTGCGGGCGATCATGGCGGCCCGGCCCCGCAGGACGCCCTCGGCGATCTCGGCCACTTCCATTTCCCCGCCCAGGTCGGCGGCCTTCGCGCCTTTGGCGCGGAGCGCGGCGATGGCCGCGGCCTCGCGGCGAACCCCTCTGGCGTCGCGCTTCGCGGCGAACGCTTCGCCGCGCGCATAGTGGCGGTAGATGGCGAGAATTCGGGGGTCATCCTTGCCGGCGGGCACGGCCAGGGCGCGCTCCGGATCGAAGCGGCCGAGGGCGACCAGGCTGCGCGCGCGGGACAGCACGCGGCTGCGCTCGGGCGCCGCCTTCGGGAAGGTCGTCTCGGCGTGGTCGGCGTACTTCACCGCCAGGTCGCCGTCACCGGCCATCAGGGCTCCGCCCAGGCCGAACAGGTAGTTGTGCAGATAGTAGCGCTGGCTGAGCGACCCCGACTGGGCCAGGCCCACCTGCGTCTCGGCGTCGACCTTGAGCGCGCGGGCGTTGTTGAGCGCCACCTCCTGGTAGTGGCCCACACGCATCATGGTGTGCGTGCCCATGTGCACCAGGTGGCCCGCGCCCGGCGACAGGTCGGCCAGCCGCTCCGCATAGGGCAGGGCCAGGCCTGCCTTGCCGGCGAACTCGGTGGCGTGGATGTAGTAGTGGATCGCCGCGCTGTCCTCGGGGCTCCGCGCCAGCACCGTCTCCAGGATCTCGATGGCGCGCGGCACGCCGGAATAGTCGTCCTGGCGGGCCGGGATGATCAGGACGTGCGCCGCCAGGTTGGCCAACATGTTGTCGGTGGGGTCAGCGCGGACCAGGACGTCGAGGGCGCGACCGAAGGCCTGTTCGCGCCCGCCCTTCGGCGTTTCCGGGCCATAACGGAGCTGCAGGGCCTCCGCGAGGCCCCTGGCGCGGGCGTCGCCCGGCTTGGCCAGTTCGCCCGCCCGCCTGGCCATCTTCAGCGCCTCGATCGTCTCCAGCGGGGTGATGCCCGTGTTGAGCGTCGGGCCCAGCGACAGCGCGACGCCGGAGGCGCAGAGACTGCAGGACGGGTCGGCCGCGGCGGCGCGGGCGAAGGCGGCCTTGGCCTCGTCGTGGGCGAAGGCGTGGTACAGCCGCAGGCCGTGGTTGAACCAGGCGGCGGCTTCCTTGCTGCTGGTGTCGACCGCGAAGGCGACGTCGCCGAAGCCCGGCAGCATGACGCCGCTAGCCGCGCCCCCGGCCGGTGCGGCGGCCGTCTCCGCGCCGCAGATGAAGCCGATGCCGAGGAGGCTGACGTCCGCGCCGATGGCGGACGGCGTGGCGGTCAGCATGGCGGCGCTGAGGGCGAGGACGAGCTTCATGGGCGAAGCATCGCCCGGCTGGCGAGGCGCGTCTAGGCGCTCAGGATCGGCGGCTTGAACTGGCCGGTGGGCGAGCCCGTGAAGACCTCGATGCCGTCCTCGGTGACGCCGCAGGAATGCTCGCATTGGGCCGACAGCGACTTGTCGCGGGTGACCGCAGTCCAGCCGTCGGAGAGCAGCTTCACCGGGTGCTTGCCCAGGTTCACCATCGGCTCGATCGTGAAGAACATGCCGGGCTGCAGCAGCTCGCCCGTGCCGCGCTGGCCGAAGTGCAGGATGTTCGGCGCGTCGTGGAACACCTTGCCCAGGCCGTGGCCGCAGAAGTCGCGCACCACCGAGCAGCGCATGCTCTCGACGTAGGATTGGATGGCGTGACCGATGTCGCCGGTGCGGGCGCCCGGCTTCACGGCGGCCATGCCGCGCTCCAGCGCCTCGTAGGTCACGTCCACCAGCCGCTTGGCGCGCGGCGCCACCGGGCCCACGCCGTACATCCGCGAGGTGTCGCCGTGCCAGCCGTCGACGATCACGGTGACGTCGATGTTGACGATATCGCCCTCGCGCAGCACCCGCTCGCCGGGGATGCCGTGGCAGACGATGTGGTTGGGGCTGATGCAGACCGTCTTGGTGTAGCCGCGATAGCCCAGGCAGGCGGGCAGGGCGCCGTGGTCCAAGATGAACTCGCGGGCCAGGGTGTCGAGGTGGTCGGTGACCACCCCCGGAACCACGTGCGGCTGCAGCATGTCCAGGCACTCGGCGGCCAGGCGGCCGGCCTTGCGCATGCCTTCGAAAGCCGCAGCGTCGTGCAGCTTGATCTGGCCGGTGCGGTATTCGCCGTCGAGGGTGTCAGTCATGGGATGCTCCGGCGGCCTATGTCGCAATCGTAGCACGGAAGTTCAATGCCGGCGGCGTGGACAGTGCGCCGCGGCCCCGGGCATACATCGCCGATGAGCATACGTCCTGCCCTGGCCCAACTCCTGAACTTCACCGGTACACTCGAGATCGCCGACATCGGCGCCGCCTGGCTGGGCGACCCGCCGCTCTACCGGCGCCTGCTCGACCTCAAGCTGGCGCGCCTGAACGCCTTCGACGCCGACGAGCGGCAGCACGCGGCGCTCCGGGAGGCCTACGGCGCCGACCTGCGGCTGTTCGGCGACATCGTCGGCGATGGCGGACGCCACACCCTGCATCTGGCGGCGCCCCAATCGGGGATGACCTCGCTGCTCAAGCCGTCCGCGCGTCACCTGGCGTTCTTCAATGGCTTCGAGCGGTTCGGCGAGATCCACGAGACGGTCGAGGTCAAGACGACGCGTCTGGACGACGTAGCCGACCTGCCGAACTTGGATTTCCTGAAGATGGACATCCAGGGCGGCGAGCTGATGGCGCTGGAACACGGGCAGGCCCGGCTGGCGCAATGCGCCGCGGTCCAGCTCGAGGTCTCGTTCGTGCCGCTCTACGAGGGCCAGCCGACGTTTGGCGAGATCGACGCCTGGATGCGCGCCCAGGGGTTCATGCTGCATTGCTTCGCCGAGCTGAAACAGTGGTCGATCGCGCCGGTGCGGCGCAACAACGATCTGCGCCAGCCCTTCAACCAGCTGCTGGAGGCCGACGCGGTCTACGTCCGCGACCCGACCACGCCGGAGCGGTGGGACCCGGACGTGCTCCGTCGCCTGATCCTGATCGCGCACTATGCCTATGGCAGCTTCGACCTGGCTGGCCGCCTGGTCCAGTGGCTGGAGGCGCAGCGCAAGGTCGGCATGGGCGCGTTCGACCACTACCTCTACCTGATGAGCCAAGAGGAGGAGGGTTAGGCCGGCAGCGGGAACAGCGTCTCGGGGTCGTCGACGGGGGCGGGCGCGTCGATCTCGCAGACCAGGCCCTCCGGCGGGAACCTGAGCCGGACCTGGCCCTTCAGCTCGGCCGAAAGCCCGCGCTCCAGCAGGCGCGAACCGAAGCCGCGCCGGGCGGGCTCGGTCACCGGCGGACCGCCGGACTCGCGCCAGGTCAATCGAAGGCGCGCGCCGTCAGCCGCCTCGGCCAGGGCCCAGTCGATGGCGATGCGTCCGGCCTCGGCCTTGAGCGCGCCGTACTTGGCCGCGTTCGTGCACAGCTCATGGATCGCCAGAGCGAAGGCCACGGCCGACTTCGGCGGCATGGTCGCGTCGGGACCGGCCAGGCTGAACCGCGTCGCGCCGGCGCCCTGGGCGAAGGGCTGGATGGTCCGTTCGATCAGCTCGCGCAGCGGGACGGAGCGCCACTCGGCCTCGGTCATCAGGACATGGGCGTTGGCGAGCGCCATCAGCCGGCTGTCGAAGTCCTCGCGCGCGGCGGCGGTGGGCCGGTCGGCGCGCAGCGTCTGGGCCGACAGGCTCTGGACGATGGCCATCGTGTTCTTCACCCGATGGTTCAGCTCGTTGACCAGCAGGTGCTTGTGATCGAGCTCGGCGCGCAGCGATCCCATCAGCTCGATGTTCTGCAACGCCGTGGCCATGCAGCTGGCCAGCGCCGCCATGGCCGAGATCTCGTCGTCCGAGGCCTCGCGCACGTCGCGCCAATAGGCCCCCAGCGCGCCGAACGGCGCCGGCTCGCCCACCGGGGTCATGATCAGGCTGTGCACGCCCGTGGGCCGATAGGCCGCGTGGGGGATCCGATCGTCCACATAGATGTCGGGGATCACCACCTGGCTCTGGTTCAGCATGGCCCAGCCGGAGATGCAGGCGGTCAACGGGAACTTCTGGCCGGTCCAGAGAGGGACCTCCGAGTCCTCGGCGATGTAGTGGCAGCGGTCGCCGTCGCGCAGCACGATGGCCACGCCCAGCGCCCCGGTGATCTCGCGCGCGGCGCGGCGAGTGATGTCGACAATCGCGTCGTGGGTGCGCGCGGCGCTGAGGTCCTTCACCGCCTGGGACAGGCGCGCGAACCGGGCTCGGGGCAGCCAACTGACCGTGGCCGCCTCTGCCGGCCTCTCCGCATGCGACGCCATCAAGCCCTTCCTCATGCCCGAAACGCTATCCGGGGAAGTGTTACGACCTCATTGCAGCCAAGGTTGCGTATCTTGCCAAGGCACCTTGTGCGAGAGTTGCACGGCCTGTGGGGTGATGTCGCAGGCATAGGCCAGCACCTCCACGCCGGCCTCGGCGGCCGCCGTCAGGCCCCTCGCGTAGGCCGGGTCGAGGTCGTGGCAAGCCTCGAAGGCGTCGCAGTCGGTCCTCTGGATCACGAACAGCATCACCGAGCGTTGGCCGGCCTCGACCATGGCGGTGAGCTCACGCAGGTGCTTCAGCGACCGGGCGGCCACACAGTCGGGGAACTCGGCCAGCGTTCCGCCCCGGCGCAGGTGGCAGTTCTTGACCTCCAGCCAGCACGGCGCGCGGTCGGGGTGTTCCAGCAGGAAGTCCACGCGGCTGTTCGCGCCATAGCGCACCTCGCGCCGGTGGGTGGCGTAGCCCGTGACCTCGGGGATGGCGTCGGCGGCCAGGGCCTCGGCGACGATGCGGTTGGGGTGCAGGGTGTTGATGCCCACCAGCCCACCGTCCGCCTCGACCAGCTCCAGGGTGTGGGCCAGCTTGCGCTTCGGGTCGTCCGACCGGGACAGCCAGGCCGGCAGGCCGGGCGTGTTCAGGCCCAGCATGGCGCCGGGGTTGGGGCAGTGGGCGGTGATCTCGCGGCCGTCGTCCATGACCACGTCGGCGAAGAAGCGCTTGTAGCGGCTGACCAGTACGCCGCGTTCGAGTGGTTGCGGGAAGTCCATGGGCTCACATCGGAACAGTCGGCAGGGGCGGGAGGCTTGGGCCGGCCTTTTGGCCGGCTATTCCTTGGGTGGCTTCGCGCCAAAGGCGGCGAGTTGCGGCTGCATCTCTTTGCTGTTCTCATCGAGCGTCCGGAGCAGATCGATAGCGGTGTCGCGACTCATTCTGCCCTGACCGTCATAAAATGCAGTGATTAGCGCGCGCATCGCGCCCAACTTTTCGGCATAATCTTCAAGCACTAAATCTGGGTGGTTCGAGATGTACCATTCAATATAAACTAAGCCGTCGAAAGTTACTTTCCCGATTAGTTGGTGTATCCCAACGCATGCTTCCCAAAGAAGCATCTCGGTTAAGCCGGGGTTGTACACATCGTTGACCGCGTCGTGGTCGCGATCGGCATGTTTGAAAAAATTGTACTCCTCATTCAGCAGGCGTCGAAAGGCAGCTTTTGCTTCGTCTTTTACGTGCTCCATGACGAGGTCACGCAAGGTCTGCTTACCTGCGACCCTGCAGAGGGTGTCGATGATTTCGAGTGCGGCTGACCCGAGCACGTGGGCTGACAGGGCGTCATCCTCATACATCAAGACACGCATTGCGCGCGAAAGCTCGGTGGCAGCTGCTTGTAACTTGGTCACCTGCCATGACCCATCGCCCGGCTTGCGGTCGATGCGCTTCAGGGGCTCTAGGCTCATCTCTTGGCCCGCTAGCTAACTGTTTCTGCAAATGCGGCCCGGAGACGCCGAGACCAAGAACTCTACAGGGCTCTCGTCCGCATGGTCGACCGCTTGTAGCGGCTGACCAGTACGCCGCGTTCGAGTGGTTGCGGGAAGTCCATGGATGGCTTTAGTCCGGAGCTGACGGCAGCGTGATGTAGGCGAGGGATCGGCGGATGGCGAGCGACGGGGACGAGCGGGTGACCGCCGCGGTGCTGATCATCGGCGACGAGATCCTCAGCGGCCGCACCCAGGACACCAATCTGCGGGACATCGCCCGCTACCTGGGCGTGATCGGTATCGACCTGGCCGAGGCCCGGACGGTGCCCGATGTGATGGAAGAGATCGTCGAGGCGTTGAACGCGCTGCGCGCCCGCTACGACTACGTCATCACCACCGGCGGGATCGGCCCGACCCACGACGACATCACGGCCGACGCAGTGGCCCAGGCGTTCGGCGTCACGCTGGAGGAGCACCCGGATATCCTGGCGATGATGACCGCGCGCTGGGGCGGCGAGCTGAACGCCGCCCGGCGGCGGATGGCGCGGGTGCCGGTGGGCGGGGCGCTGGTGAAGAACCCGGTGGCCGGCCCGCCGGGCTTCACCATCGGCAATGTGTTCACCCTGGCCGGCGTGCCGCAGATCATGCGCGGCATGCTGGAGGACGTGGGCCCAAGGATGCGGGGCGGGCGGCCCACCGTGTCGCGCACGGTCCGGGTCGAAGGTTCGGGCGAGGGCCAGATCGCAGAGCCGCTGGAAGCGGTGGCCAAGGCGCATGCCGACATGTCGCTGGGCAGCTATCCGTTCTTCGGCCCCGACGGCTATGGCTCGAACCTGGTGGTGCGCGGTCGTGACCCCGAACAGCTGGGCGAGGTGGTGGGCGAGCTCATCGCCGCGTTGCGACGAGCGGGCATCGACAACGTCCGGGAGATAGAGGTAGCGTAACAACTATATGTCACCGCCGTTGGTAAGGAGCGCCCAGATGATTTCCCTCGTGTTTGCCGCCGCGCTGCTCGCCGGCGCCGCCGATCCCGCCGCGCAGGCCTCCACCACCAAGGCCGCGCCCCCGACCAAGGCCGCGAAGGTCGATAAGGGCGAAATGGTCTGCAAGCGTGAGCCCGTGCTGGGCAGCCGGATGAAGGAGCGGATCTGCATGACCCAGGCCGACTGGGACCAGCGCAAGGCCGATGCCCGCGACGACGTCGAGAAGAGCCAGAGCGTCAAGCCGCTGACCTTCTGATTTCGATGGGCGGCCTGCGATTCGCAGGCTTCGTCAATCACGGCCTTCCCCCTGTGGATAAGTTGTGCACAAACTCTTGAGCAAAGAGGGCGTGTACGCGTAGGCGCGCCCCTCCACAGGCTGGGGGTATCCCTTGAGGACGCTTGCCGTGATGTCCCGCAAAGGCGGGGCCGGGAAGACGACGGTGGCCGTCAATCTGACCCTGGCCGCCCGCGCCATGGGGGTCCGCGCCGTCCTGGCCGACGCCGATCCGATGCGTAGCGCCTGCGAGGTGCTGAGGGGCCGCGAGGAGGCCCCCGGCCTGCTGTTCGAGACCAGCGCGTCCAAGCTGTTCACCCTCACCGAGGCCTGCCGCCGCTCGGGCGTGGAGCTCCTGATCATCGATACGCCCGCCGCTCCGGAGGCCGATGTGGCCGAGGCCGTGCGCGTGGCCGACCTGTGCCTCGCCGTGGCGCGGCCGACCTACCTGGACCTGGCCGCCGCGGTGCTGTCGGTGGCGGTGATCCAGCGGCTGGGTCGCGAGGGCCTGATCGTGTTGAATCAATGCGCTCCGGCGCGCGCCGGGGTCGAGCCGCCGTCGGTGATGAAGGCGTTCGACGCCCTGCGGTTCGCCAACCTGCCGGTGGCGCCGACGGCCCTGCGGGCGCGGATGGTCTACCAGACCGCCTTCGCCCAGGCCCGCTCCGTCCTCGAGATCGACGGGGCCGGCGCGGCGGCCCACGAGGTGCGGGCCCTGTTCGGCCACGTCTGGCGGCGCCTGAACGGCGAGCGGCCGACGGCCATGACCAGCGCCAACGACGACCTGCGCCGCGCCGCGCGCCTGAGCCTGGCGCCCACCGCCTGACCGCGCAAAGCTGTGGGTAAGGCGCCCCAACGGAAACTTGGCTCATACGAAGGTCTGGACAGATCGTCGCGGCGTTCCCAGCTAATATGCAGCGCCGCTGATGGGGCGGCCCGGCGCGAGCGTGTGCGCCGAGACCTGCGACAAGGAGTTGGGCATGTCGGGAGCGGTCCGCTGGGCCGTGGGGGCCCTCATTTTTCCCCTACTTGTTTCCTGCGGGGCGAAGAAGGCCGATGGCCCTCCGCCGCCCTCGCCGGTGACGGTGTCCGCGCCGCTGGCGCGGCAGATCATCGACTGGGACGAGTTCGTCGGCCGGTTCGAGGCGATCCAGCAGGTCGAGGTGCGTCCGCGTGTCTCGGGCTACGTCCAGTCCGTCGCCTTCCGCGACGGCGACATCGTGGGGAAGGGCGCGCTGCTCTTCGTCATCGACCCGCGCCCGTATCAGGCCGCCTTGGCCCAGGCCCGCGCCGACCAGGCCAGCGCCGAGGCCCAGGCCGCCAATGCGCAGGTTGAACTGGAGCGGGCCAAGACCTTGTTGGACAAGGGTTTCGTCTCGAAATCGACCTATGACTCGCGACTGGCGCAGCAGCGCTCCGCCAACGCGGCGGTCGCCGCGGCGAAAGCCCAGGTGCAGGCGCGTCAGCTCGACGTCTCATTCACCCGCATCACCTCGCCGATCGCCGGCCGGGTCTCGGACCACCGGGTCGATGTGGGCAACCTCGTGGCCGCCAGCGGCTCGGAGGCGACCCTGCTGACCACCGTGGTCTCGCTGGACCCGATGCATTTCGCCTTCACCGGCTCGGAGGCGGTCTATCTGAAGTATCAGCGCGCCAACGAGGCCGGCACGCGCACCAGCTCCCGCTACGCCTCCAATCCGGTGGACATCCAGCTGCAGGACGAGACCGGCTACAACTGGCACGGCCGCATGGACTTCGTGGACAACGCCCTGGACACCGGCTCGGGCACGATCCGGGGCCGGGCCGTGGTGCGCAATCCGAACAACCTGCTGACGCCCGGCATGTATGGCCGCATGCGGTTGCTGGGCTCGGGCGCCTATACCGCCCTGCTGGTGCCGGACGCCGCCGTCATGGCCGATCAGTCCGACAAGGTGGTCCTGGTGGCCGCCAAGGACGATATCGTGCAGCCTCGCAAGGTCACGCTGGGCCCGATCGTCGATGGCCTGCGGGTGGTGCGCACCGGCCTCCAGCCCACCGACCGGGTGATCATCGAGGGCCAGGCCCGGGTGCGCCCAGGCATGAAGGTCGCGCCCAAGCCGGGCCGGATCGTCAGCGCCGCGCCCACCGCGCCGCAGCCGTCGGTGCTGCAGCAGCCGGCGGCCCAGGCCACCACCGCCAAGACCGGCCAGTAGTCCGATGCGGTTCTCACGCTTCTTCATCGACCGCCCCGTCTTCGCGGCCGTCATCTCGGTGATCATCATCCTGGTGGGCGCGTTCGCCTATCCGGCGCTGCCGATCGCGCAGTACCCCGAGATCGCGCCGCCGACGATCACGGTCACCGCCACCTATCCCGGCGCCGCGGCCGAGGTGATCGCCGACACGGTGGCCCAGCCGCTGGAGCAGGAGATCAACGGCGTCGAGGACATGCTCTACATGACCTCGTCGTCCACCTCGGACGGCCTGCTGACCATCACGCTCACGTTCAAGCTGGGCACCGACCTGAACAACGCCCAGGTGCTGGTGCAGAACCGGGTCGCCTCGGCCGAGCCGCGGCTGCCGGAAGACGTGCGCCGGCTGGGCGTGGTCACCCGCAAGGCTTCGCCCGACCTCCTGATGGTCATCCACCTCTACTCGCCGGACGGGTCGCGCAGCCCTGACTACATCTCGAACTACGCCCTGCTGCAGGTTCGCGACCGGCTGGCGCGGCTGGACGGCGTGGGGGACGCGCGGATCTTCGGCGCCCGCGACTACGCCATGCGGGTCTGGATCGACCCCGACAAGGCCGCCGCCCACAATCTGACGGCCGGCGAGATCGTGGATGTGCTGCGCGCCCAGAACGTGCAGGTCGCGGCCGGCGCCGTCGGCCAGGCGCCGTTCAGCGCGGCGGGTTCCGACTTCGAGCTCAACATCAACACCCAGGGCCGGCTGACCGACCCGGCGCAGTTCGCCAACATCATCCTGAAGAACGACGCCGGCGGGCGCATCGTGCGCGTCAGCGACGTGGGACGGGTGGAGCTGGGCGCCCAGGACTACCGGGTCAACGCCTACCTCGACCGCGGCCAGAAGGCGGTCGCCATCGGCATCAGCCAGCGGCCGGGCTCCAATGCGCTGGCCACCGCCGACAGCGTGCTGGACACCATGAAGGAGCTGGGTCCGGCCTTCCCGCCCGGGCTGAAGTACACCGTCATCTACAACCCGACGGAGTATGTCGCGGAATCGATCAATGAGGTCCGCAAGACCCTGTTCGAGGCCGTCCTGCTGGTCGTGCTGGTGGTCATCGTCTTCCTGCAGACCTGGCGCGCCGCCATCATCCCCGTGGTGGCCATCCCGGTCTCGCTGATCGGGGCCTTCGCGGTGATGGCGGGCTTCGGCGCCTCGCTGAACAATCTGTCGCTGTTCGGCCTGGTGCTGGCCATCGGGATCGTCGTCGACGACGCCATCGTGGTGGTCGAGAACGTCGAACGGAACCTCGCCGCGGGCATGAGCCCCAAGGAGGCCGCCTACAAGACCATGGAGGAGGTGGGCGGCGCGCTGATCGCCATCGCCCTCGTGCTGGTGGCGGTGTTCGTGCCGACCGCGTTCATCACCGGCATCTCCGGCCAGTTCTACAAGCAGTTCGCGATCACCATCGCCAGCGCGACGATGATCTCGTGCCTGGTGTCGTTGACGCTCTCGCCGGCCATGGCCGCGCTGGTCCTGCGCCGCCACCCCGAGCATCGGGTTCCGGCCAAGGGCTGGCGCAGGCCGTTCCAGCTGTTTGGCTGGAAGTTCAACGACGCCTTCGATGCGCTCAGCATCCGCTACGGCAAGCTGACGGCTCTCACTGTCCGGCGCGGCCTGATCATGCTGGCGGTCTACGCCGTGTTGCTGGGCCTCACCGGCTGGCGCTTCTCCGCCACGCCCACCGGCTTCATCCCCGCGCAGGACCAGGGCTATTTCATCACCGTGGTGCAGCTGCCGCCAGGCTCGTCGCTGGCGCGCACCGACGCGGTGGTGAAGCAGGTGGTCAACGTCGCCATGGACACCAAGGGCGTCGAGCACGCTGCGGCTTTCGTCGGCCTGGACGGCACCACCTTCACCAACGCCCCCAACGCCGGGACCATCTTCCTGCCCCTGACGCCGTTCCATGAGCGCGGCAAGGAAGGGGTGAAGGCCCAGGCGGTGCTCGACGAGCTGCGCCAGAAGCTGGGGCAGATCGCGGGCGCCAACGTGCTGGTGATCCAGCCGCCGCCCGTCAGCGGCATCGGCACCGGCGGCGGCTGGAAGCTGATGGTCGAGGACCGCATGGGAAGGGGCTACCGCGCCCTTGAGCAGGCGACGGTCGACATGATGATGCAGGGCAACCAGCAGGAAGAACTGACGTCGGTCTTCACCCTGTTCAACACCTCGACGCCGCGGCTCTACGCCGACATCGACCGCGACAAGGCCCAGATGGCGGGCGTGCCGCCGGAGCGGGTGTTCGAGGCGCTGTCGGTCTATCTGGGCTCGGCCTTCGTCAACGACTTCAACTACCTGGGCCGCACCTACCGGGTGACCGCCCAGGCCGACGCGCCCTATCGTGACGAGTCCTCGGACATCGCGCGGCTGCAGACCCGTTCGCTGTCGGGGGCGATGGTGCCGCTGGGCTCGCTGGCGACGATCCGCGACGACAGCGGCCCCTACCGGGTCGTGCGCTACAACCTCTATCCGGCGGCCGAGCTGCAGGGCGACACCAAGCTGGGCTATTCGTCCGGCCAGGCGCTCGACAAGGTCGAGGAACTGGCCCGAGCGCGGCTGCCCGAGGGCTTCGGCTTCGAGTGGACCGAGCTGGCCTATCAGCAGAAGACAGCTGGCAACACGGGGGCGATCGCGTTCGGCCTGGCGGTGGTGTTCGTCTTCCTGCTGCTGGCGGCGCAGTACGAAAGCGTGACCCTGCCGCTGGCGATCATCCTGATCGTGCCGATGTGCCTGCTGGCGGCGATCCTGGGCGTGAACCTCCGAGGTTTCGACAACAACATCCTGACCCAAATCGGATTGGTGGTGCTTATCGGGCTGGCGGCGAAGAACGCCATCCTCATCGTCGAGTTCGCCAAACAGGCCGAGGAACGAGGGGCCAACCGCTGGGACGCGGCGGTGGAGGCGGCCCACACCCGCCTGCGCCCGATCCTGATGACCTCGTTCGCCTTCATCCTGGGCGTCCTGCCCCTGGTGATCGCCAGCGGTCCGGGCGCGGAGATGCGCCAGGCCCTGGGGACGGCGGTGTTCTTCGGGATGATCGGGGTGACCGGCTTCGGCCTACTCTTCACGCCGGCCTTCTACGTGATGTGCCGCTTCATCTCGGACCGACTGTGGAAGCCGCAGGAGTGCGAGGCGTTGAAGGCTCCCGCGGAGTAGCTTGACCGACGTCGGGGCGCCTCCCACAAGACCGAGCAAACGGGAGGACTTGTGAGATGGCGTTCAACCCCTTCGACCTGACCGGCAAGGTGGCGCTGGTCACCGGCGGCAACGGCGGCATCGGCCTGGGCATGGCCGAAGGCCTGGCAGCGGCGGGGGCCAGGGTCGCCATCTGGGGACAGAACCCGGAGAAGAACGCCAAGGCCGAGGCGGCGCTGAAGGCTCACGGCGTCGAGGTGCTGGTGCAGGCCGTGGACGTGGCCGACGAGGCCGCGGTCGTGGCGGGCGTCGCCGAGGTGCTGAAGGCTTTCGGCCGGCTGGACTTCGTGGCCGCCAATGCCGGCGTCGGCGGCGGCGCGCCGTTCGAGGAGATGACCACCGAGAAGTGGCGCCGGGTCACCACGGTGAACCTGGACGCGGTGTTCTGGACCTTCCGCGAGGCCGCCAAGCACATGCTGGAGCGGGCGCGGGCCGGCGATCCGGGCGGGTCGCTGGTGGTGACCTCGTCCACCTCGGCGATCCACGGCGCGCCGCGCAACGAGGCCTATGCCGCCACCAAGGGCGCGGTGCTGTCGATGATGCGCGGCCTGGCTGTGGAGTACGCCCGCTACGGCATCCGGGCCAATTCGATCCTGCCCGGCTGGATCCGCTCGGACATGACCGCCGGGCTGCAGGCCAACGACAAGTTCAACGAGAAGGCCATCGGCCGGGTGCCCATGCGGCGCTGGGGCGAGCCCGAGGACTTCGCCGGCATAGCGGTCTACTTGGCTTCGGACGCCTCGAAGTTCCACACGGGCGACAGCTTCGTCATCGATGGCGCCTACACGATCTTCTAGGAGCCTTGCGATGGCGGACCGCTACGCGCGCTACCGGCGCCTGAAGTTCGAACGGCCGGCCGACGGCGTGCTCCGGATCGTGATGAGCAATCCGGGCAAGCTGAACTCGGCCGACGCGGTGATGCACGCCGAGCTGGCCGAGATCTGGCGCGACGTGGACGCCGACCCCGACGTTCGCTGCGCCATCCTGACGGGCGAGGGGACGGCGTTCTCGGCCGGCGGCGACTTCGGGATGATCGAACAGATCGTCGACGACTTCGAGGTCCGCGCCCGGGTGATGCGCGAGGCGCGCGACATCGTCATGAACATCATCGACTGCCAGACGCCGGTGGTCAGCTCGATGCGTGGGGTGGCGGTGGGCGCGGGCCTGGTCTGCGGCCTGCTGGCCGATGTCTCCATCGCCACGCCCGACGTCCGGATCATCGACGGCCACACGCGGCTCGGCGTGGCGGCGGGAGACCACGCGGCCATCGTCTGGCCGCTGCTCTGCGGCATGGCCAAGGCCAAGTACTACCTGCTGACCTGCGACCCGCTGAACGGGCAGGAGGCCGAGCGGATCGGCCTGGTCTCCCTGTGCGTCCCCGACGACCAGCTGGACGCCCGGGCGCTGGAGGTGGCGACCAAGCTGGCCAATGGCGCGACGCGGGCCATCGCCTGGACCAAGCACGCCCTGAACCACTGGCTGCGCACGGCCGGACCGGCCTTCGACGCCTCCCTGGCCCTGGAGTTCCTGGGCTTCACCGGACCGGAGGCGGCCGAGGGGCTGGCCTCGCATCGCGAGAAACGTCGACCGAAGTTCGTCTAACGGCGGGCCGGAATCCGGGCGCCTCAGGGCCCGCAAAAAATTGTCGCGACCGTCAGAAACACGTCACGCAACTCCGCCACAGCGCTCCCCAATCAAACTGGGGATAAGCGATGCATCGGTTCGGGTTGAAGGCGCAGCTTTGCGCGACGGCGGCGTTCTGCGTGATGACAGTGGCGGCGGGGTCCGCCTGGGGCGCCGAGGCTGGGGAGGCCGACACGGTCGACGAGGTCGTGGTCACCGGGACCCGCGACGTGAGCCGCACCGCCTTCACCACCCTGGTCCCCGTGGACGTGCTCACCGCGGAGTCGATCCAGGCCTCGGCCACCAGCCAGCTCGGCGAGAACCTGGCCCAGCAGATCCCCTCGTTCATCGTCCAAAAGCTGCCCACCTCGGACGGCCTGCAGTTCATCCGGCCGGCGACGCTGCGCAACCTGTCGCCTGACCAGACCCTGGTGCTGGTCAATGGCAAGCGCTTCCACCGCTCCGCCTTCCTGGGCTCGCGCGGGGCGCAGGGGCCGGACCTGGCCCAGATCCCCAGCTTCGCGGTCGGCCGTATGGAGGTGCTGCGCGACGGCGCCTCGGCGCAATACGGCTCGGACGCCATCGCCGGCGTGCTCAACATCCTGCTGGATGACAAGCCGGGCTTCGCCGCCTTCGGCCAGGCGGGGCAGTTCTATGAGGGCGACGGCACGACCTTCCGCCTGGGCGCCAAGGGCGGCGTGGCGATCGGCGACGGCGGCCACCTCAACGCGACCTTCGAGTGGTCCGACGCCGAGCTCACCTCGCGCAGCCGGCAGCGGCCGGACGCCATCGCCTTCCAGCAGGCCAACCCTGGCGTCGCGATCGACAACCCCGTCCAGCGCTGGGGCAACCCGGACCTGAAGACCTACCAGGGCGCGGTCAACGCCGCCGTGCCGCTGGGCGAGGTCGCCGAGGCCTATGCGTTCGGGACCTATACGAAGTCGGACGGGATCAACGACATCAACTGGCGCAACCCGGCGGCCAATCCGGCCATCTTCAACGTCACGACCGCCTTCCCGGGCTTCAATCTGCGGACGATCTATCCCGGCGGCTTCACACCCCGCGAAGGCATCCACGCCCGCGATGTCCAAGCGGTGGCCGGCGTGCGTCGCACCGACGACGAGCGGTTCACCTGGGACCTGAGCGCCTCGTACGGCCGCAACGCCAGCCGGTTCTTCCTGGAGAACTCGATCAACGCCTCGCTGGGCCCACAGAGCCCGTTCGCCTTCGACCTGGGCCGGCTGGTGCAGGAGGAGGTGAACCTCAACGCCGACGGGGTCTACCGCCTGCCGATCGCGGGCCTTGCCGAGCCGCTGAACATCGCCTTCGGCGCGGAGCACCGGACCGAGACCTACGAGATCGAAACCGGCGACCCGGCCTCCTACGCCGTCGGCCCCGGCGCGAACTTCGGCCTGGCGCCCAACTCCAACGGCTTCCCGGGCTTCAGCCCGCAGCAGGCCGGCGAATGGGACCAGAAGAGCTACGCAGGCTACGTCGACCTGGAAGCCCAGGTCACCGACCGCTGGAGCGTCGGCGGCGCGCTGCGCTACGAGGACTTCTCGGAGTTCGGCGACACCCTGAATTTCAAGGTCGCCAGCCGCTTCGAGGTCACCACCGGCATCGCGGTGCGGGCGTCCTATTCCAGCGGCTTCCGCGCGCCGACGCCGGGCCAGCTCAACTCCACCAGCACCTCCCAGGGGCTGGACACCGTCACCCTGCAGCTCTTCCAGTCGGGCCGCCTGTCTCCCACCAATCCGGTGTCCGTGTTCCTGGGCGCCAAGCCGCTGGAGCCGGAAGAGTCCAAGACCTTGACGGCCGGGGTGATCTGGCGGACCGACGTCGGGTTCTCCGGGTCGATCGACGCCTACCAGATCGACGTGGACCAGCGCTTCAGCACCTCGCCCACGGTCACGGTCACCCCGACTATCCGCGCGCAACTGATCGCACAGGGCGTTCCAGGCGCCGCGGCCTTCACCTCGATCAGCTGGTTCACCAACGACTTCGACACGCGCACCCGGGGCGTGGACGTCGTCGTCACCTATGCCCGCGAGATGGGTCCCGGACGGCTCAACCTGACGGGCGCCTACAACTACAACAAGACCGAGGTCACCGCGGGCGCGCTGGGTCGTTCCGCCACCCAGCAGCTGCTGTTCGAACAGTCGCGGCCGAAGAACAACCTGACCGGCTCGGCGACCTACAAATGGGGTCCTTTCGAGCTGCTGGGCCGGATGCGCTACTACGGCAAGTGGACCGACAGCACCGGCAACGCCACCGGGGATATCTTCCAGGATTTCGGCGCGCTGACCTTCTTCGACGTCTCGGCGACCTGGCGCTTCAACGACAATCTCTCGGTGCGGGTGGGCGCCGAGAACGTCTTCGACAAATATCCGGACGAGGCGGTGTTCCAGGCCAGCCGCGGTCTCGTCTACTCGCGGAACTCGCCATACGACACCAACGGCGGCCAGTACTACGCCCGGGTGGACGTGCGCTTCTAGGCCTTGGCGCGGAGCTCGGCGGCCAGCGCGTGATAGCGGGCCGCCGGCTCCGACTGGCCCAGGGTCTCGTAGAAGATCGCCAGGTTATGGGCGGCCATGTGGCTGCCCCGGCCGGCCACCGTGCCGTCCAGCTGCGGCCGCTCGCCGATCTCCAGGCAGCGCTTCCAGGCCGACTCGACGATGGGCAGGAAGTCGCTCAGCGCGCGGTCCGGCTCCTGGCTGGCGCACTCCAGGTAGAGGTCGCCCAGGGCGAACCAGAAGTCCGGCGAGTCCGGCCAGTTGGCGACCTCGGCCTCGGCGAGCTGGAGCGCGTCGGCGGTCCGGCCGGCGGTCTTGAGCGCGGTCAGCGCGCGGACCACGAGCGCATGGCGATAGGGGACATCGGCGGGCGCGAGCCGCAGGGCCTCGGCGAAACACAGCGCCGCCTGGGCGGGGCGGTCGCGGACCTGGTGCTCCTTGGCGAGTTGGAACCAGAGGTAGGGATCCTCCGGCGCGCCCTGCAGTTCGAGCATCAGCAGGGCTTCGTTGCGGTCGCCCTTGCGCGCCAGGTTGGCGGTGGTGAAGCCGTCATGGCCCAGCCGCAGCGGCAGGCGGACGCCGCGGTCGACACCCACCGGCTGCTCGTGGATGCGGCCCTCGTAGCGAACCCCGCGTGGCAGGATGCGCGGGATCCAGGTGACCGCCGCGCCCTCGCCCCCCGGAGTATCGAGCTGGTTGTCGCGCCGCACCTCGCCCATGAAGTCGCCGCCGGCCGCGGGCAAGGTCTTCGGACCCAGGCACTCCGCACCGCCCGCGATCCACTCGTCGGCGTCCAGCACCAGGTTCCAGGCGGCGTCGGACCGCGCCAGCGAGGCGTTGCGGGCCGCGGCGAAGTCGTCGATCCATTCGAAGGTCGAGACCTCGGCGCCCTCGGCGCCGGCGATGGCCTGGGTGCCGTCCACCGACCCGGTGTCCAGCACGATCATACGGTCCACGTGCGGCCGCGCGCTGCGCAGGGCCCGGGCGATCGACTGGGCTTCGTCGCGGACGATCATCACGAGGGCCAGGCGAGTCATGCGGGCTCCTCGCCAACGCTTGAGGTCAAGGCGCGAGTCTAGCTGGTCCCGGCGGATTCGCCTCGCGCTTGTCCGGCGGTCGCGGTCGCGCGCCCGCGTTAACGCGTTCCTTGCAACTCACGCCCATGATCGCGCCCCTCGGAGGTTCGGATCATGGGTCGATCCTACACGCTCCTGGCCGCCGTGCGGCGCAAGGAGCTGCCGACACGACTGGTGATGGCGCTCATCCTGACCGCCACCGCCTATGCCGTTGCGCCCTCGATCTGGCCGATCGCCTGGCTGGGGCTGGTGGTCTTCTCCCAGCTGGTCGATTGGTGCGCCTACCGCGCGATCGCGCCCGAACCCGACCGTCGCGCGGTCGCCGCCTGGGCCGCCAGCACCTCCCTCACCTCGGCGGCCTATTCGGCCCTGGCGATCTATCTCTGGTGGGCGGGCGCCGAGTCCGGCCGGTTGATGGCCCTGCTCATCGTCGCCGGCAGCCTGCTGCATGTGACGATCCACATGCATCATGTGCGGCTGTTGCTGGTGGCTGCCGCCTGGCCGCACGCCATCGTGTTCTTCGGCCTGCCGCTGGTCGCCGCGGCGACGGGCGGCGTCCACATGTGGATCATCGTACTCGGGGCGGCCCTCTACACGATCCACCTCGTGGTGGCGTTCCGGCAGGCGGACTCCACCACCCGGCAGCTCGAGGACGAGCGGAACCGGGCCGAGCGCGCCAGCAGCGCCAAGTCCGACTTCCTCGCGACCATCAGCCACGAGATCCGCACGCCGATGAACGCCATCGTCTCGGCGGCGAACCTGCTGAGCGGCTCGCGGCTCAACAAGGCCCAGCGCGAACAGGTCGAGATGCTGACCGACGCCAACGACGTGCTGCTGAGCCTGCTGAACGACGTGCTCGACCTGTCGAAGATCGAGGCCGGCAAAATGACCATCGAACCCGCCGACACCGACCTCGCGCGCACGCTGGAAGGCCTGCGCCGGCTCTGGCTGCCGCGGGCGACGGACAAGGGCCTGGACCTGCGTCTCGAGATCGCGCCCGACACGCCGGCCTGCGTGTCGGTCGATCCGCTGCGGCTCAAGCAGATCCTGTTCAACCTGATCTCGAACGCTGTGAAGTTCACGGCGTCCGGCGCGGTCACGGTGCGCCTCGCCACCGATCTCGAGGGCGATGCTCAACGCCTGGTCTTCGAGGTCACCGACACCGGCGCCGGCATCTCGCCCGACGCGCTGCAGCGTCTGTTCGACGCCTTCGAGCAGGGGGACGCAGGCACTACCCGCAAGCACGGCGGCAGCGGCCTGGGCCTGGCGATCAGCCGTCGCCTGGCGGGAATGATGGGCGGCTCGCTCGACGTGGAGAGCGAACTCGGCCGGGGTTCGACCTTCCGCCTCGTGCTGCCGCTGGTCCGCGGGTCGGACGCGGCCCAGGTGGTCGAGGAGTCCAGCGACGACGCCCGCGGCGACGGGCTGGCCGGCTTGCGGGTGTTGGTGGCCGAGGATCACCCGGTGAACCAGCGTGTGCTCGACTTGCTGCTGTCGCCGACCGGCTGTCGCCTGACGTTCTGCGACGACGGCGCGCAGGCCGTGGAGCTGGCCGCCGTTCAGGATTTCGACGCCATCCTCATGGACATGCAGATGCCGGTCCTCGACGGCCTGGAGGCGACGCGGCGCATCAAGGCCGGACGCGGGCCCAACGCGGCGACGCCCGTGATCGCCCTGACCGCCAACGCCCTGGACCATCACCGCGCCGCCTGGGCCGAGGTCGGCGTCCGCGCCTTCGTGAGCAAGCCCATCGATCCGCGGGAGCTGTTCACGGTCCTGGCCAACGCGGCGCGCGCCGCCGGCGCGCGGCGCGCGGCCTGAGACCCCGCAAGCGCGGCTATAGCGCGCAGAGGCGCTCACCCGTTTGGAATCTCAGTGTTATGGCTGCAAACTGGGTCGGCTGACATAGGGGCGGAGCGCGGGTGACCACAGACCGGGATCTCGGCCGGTCGACCTCCGACGTGGGGCAGAGCCTGCTGGGCGCCCTGCTCGAGGCGACGGGGATCATGGCGGGCGTCCTCGAGCTTCGCGAAGACGACTTCGCCTATATCCTGGCCAACCGGAATCTCGCCGGTCTGTTCAACCTCACGCCGGACGAGATCGTCGGAAAGACGGGGCGGGACCTGGGGCTTGACGCCAGGGACCTGCGGGCCGCACTGCGAACCCTGCGCGAGAGCCTGAAGGGCGGGCAGATCGCGCACTTCGAGCATCCCCGCAAGATCGCCGGCCGCCGGGCCTGGTTCTATGTGACGATCGCGCCCGTCGCCGGGGGCAGGCGGGTCTCCTTCGTCTCCGTGGACATCACGGCGCGGAAGATGGCCGAGCTCGAGGCCGAGCGCGAGCGGGCCCGTCTGGCCATGGCGCTGGAAGCGACGGCGCTTGGCCTGTGGGAGTACAATCTCCAGACGCTCGAGGCGACCTGGGACGACCGCACCCTGGATTTTTACGGGCTGGGTCCCGGGGAAACCCCCAGCTTCAAGCTCTACCGCCAGCGCCTGCATCCCGAGGACCGCGATCGCACCATCGGCGCCTACGACGCAGCGATCGCTGGGGCGAACGGCGGGAAGTTCCTCATCGAGCACCGCATCGTCGGGCCGGACGGGACGGTGCGCTGGCTCCGCAACATAGGGCAGGTGGTGTTCCGCAAGGACGGGTCGGCTGTACGCATGCTCGGGACCGCGCTCGACATCACCGCCGAGGTCGAGGCCCGGGAACGCCAGAAGCTGCTGATGGCCGAGCTGAACCACCGGGTGAAGAACAATCTCGCCACGGTGCAGTCGATCGCCGTCCAGACCGCGCGGCGATCGGGCGACATGACGGAGTTCCTCGACAAGTTCGAGGGTCGCCTGGGCGCGCTGGCGCGCACGCACGACGTGCTGACCCAGAACGCCTGGACGCAGGCGGGGCTGGCCGCCCTGCTCCAGCGCGAGCTGGCCAGCTTCGGCGACCGCGTCCGCGTCGATGGTCCGCCCGTCGAGCTGCCGGCGCCGCAGGCGCTCGCATTGGGCCTCATCATCCACGAGCTTGCGACCAATGCCGCGAAGCATGGCGCTTTCCGCGCCGAAGGGACGGTCTCCGTGACCTGGACCGAGCTCGAGCCTGGCGTCGTGCGCCTGGTCTGGGAGGAGGGCGGGGCGGGGCCGACCGAACCCGGAAAGGTCGAGGGGTTCGGCATGCAGCTCATCCGCCGGCTGGCGGCGGGCGACCTTCGCGGGTCGCACCGGGTGGCCTACCTCGCCGACGGCCTGCGGATCGAGATCGTCTTCCCGGTCGGACGTGCGATGGGGCCGCTCAGCCCCTAGAGCCTATCTGGTTCAGGTGGAATCACCTGAACCAGATAAAAAGGCTCGATCTTCAAAGCTTTAGAGCGCGTCGGGCGGCGAAACCGGTATCCACTTTCGCCTGACGCGCTCTAGCCGGGTTTCGCATCAATCGGTGAACACCACGGTCTTGCGGCCGTTCAGCAGCACCCGGTCCTCCACGTGCCAGCGCACGGCGCGGGCCAGGACCCGCCGCTCGATGTCGCGACCCTTGCGGACCAGGTTGGCGGGGGTGTCGCGGTGGCTGATGCGCTCGACGTCCTGCTCGATGATCGGCCCCTCGTCGAGGTCGGCGGTGACGTAGTGCGCGGTGGCGCCGATCACCTTCACGCCCCGGGCGTGGGCCTGGTGGTAGGGCCGCGCGCCCTTGAAGCCCGGCAGGAACGAGTGGTGGATGTTGATGCAGCGCCCGGCCAGCTTGGTCGAGAGATCGTCCGACAGCACCTGCATGTAGCGCGCGAGCACCACCAGTTCGGTCCCGGTCTCCTGCACCAGCGCCCAGAGCGCGGCTTCCTGGGCCGCCTTCGTCTCGGCGCTCACCGGCAGATGGCGGAAGGCGATGCCTTGCAGATCGGTGTGCGGGAAGGTGGTGGCCGGGTGGTTCGAGACCACGGCGGTGATGTCCATCGGCAGCTCGCCCTGCCGCCAGCGCCAGATCAGGTCGGCCAGGCAGTGGTCGGTCTGGGAGGCCAGGATCATCACCTTGCGGCGTTCCTTGCGGCCACGCACCGCCCAGGTCATGGCGTACTCGGCCGCCAGCGGCGCGAAGGTCGCGCGCCAGTCGTCCGCGGCGGCCTCGCCGGGATCGAACACCACCCGCATGAAGAAGCGGCCGGTCTCCTGGTCGTCATACTGCTGGGCGTCGAGGATGTTGGCGCCACGCTCGAACAGCAGGGCCGATACGCGGGCCACGATGCCGGGGCGGTCGTCGCAGGAAAGGGTCAGGATCATCGCGGCTGGCTCTGCACGCACGCCTTGGCGCCGGTCAAGGCTGGGTGGTCGCCTGCGGTCAGAAAACCATCCCGCCGAAATCATGAAATCATCACCCGCGCGGCCGCGCGGCCGGCTCCGACCGATGGCCTGATCGCGCCGTCGCCACCCCCCGGCGGCAATCCTGGAGCAAGCCATGAAAGCTCTCATTCTCTGCGCCGCCCTGTCGGCGTTTGCGGTCCCGGCCTTCGCCGCCCCCGTCATCGGAGAGGTTCGCCCCGTGGCGGGCCTGCACCGTGTGTTCGAAACCACCGTGCCGCTCGGCGACCTCAAGCTCGACCGCGCGCCCGGCGCCCAGGCCGCGCTGGATCGGATCAGGGTCGCCGCCCGCAAGGTCTGCGGCCCGCGGCCCAGCCCGATGCAGGTGCTGGCGAGGCAGAACGACCGCGCCTGCGTCGCGCTGGCGATCGACAACGCGGTGGCCGCCCTCGACGCTCCGCTGGTGACCGCGCGCCACGCGCGGGGCGACGCCGCAAGGCTGGCCTCTCGCTAGGCCCTGCGGCGGCGGCCGGTCGGCGCGCCCCACCGCCGGCCGGCCGCGCTTCGCGTTGCAACCGGCGCCCAACGGTCCGACAATGGCGAGGCTTGCCGAAGGAGCCCCGCATGCGCGCCGTCACCGTCCTCGCCATCGGATCGATCCTCGCACCGGGCCTGGCCACGCCCACCTACGCCATCGCGCAGGAGCGCGGGCCGGCAGCGACATGCGGCCGCGAGATCAGCTACGAGGTGCAGGATCGCTATCCGCAGGCGCGGGGGGTGAAGATCACCTCGTCGAACGTCAGCGACGGCCGGCGCGAAGCCCGCGTCACGGGCAGGGGCGAGTTCGACGACCGGAACGGCGGGGAGTCCCGGTTCAGCTACAGCTGCACCTACGACTACCGCAGCGGCCTGACCTCGAACCTGGAGGTCAGCGACCTGGCGCCCAAGAGCAAGGACAACAGCGCCGCCATCGCCGGCCTGGTCCTGGGCGCGATCGTGATCGGGGCGCTCGTGGCCAGTTCCAAGGACAAGGACCGGGACGAGGACTGGGACCGCCACGAGGTGTGGAGCCCCGCCGACGGGGTCCGCTGCGTCGCGCGGGAACGGTCCTGCTACAAGAACGGTCGCTATTCCGAGAAGTGGACGCGGCGGATATTCTACCGCTGACCCATCAGGCGGTCGGGCGGGGCGCCTCGCCCCGACCGGCGGGCTTGTCGGCCTCGGGCGCCGGATAGCGGAACCCAGCGCCCTTTCCGTCGGACGCCGCGAGTTGGGCGGCGGCGAACTCCCAGTTGGCGATGTTGTCGAACCAGCGCTCCAGGAACGCCTTCCGGTCGTTCTTGTAGTCCAGGTAGTAGGCGTGCTCCCACAGGTCGCAGACCAGCAGCGGGAACAGGCCCTCGCGGATCAGGGTGTCCTCGGCGTCGTGGGTGGAGATCACCTTCAGGCCCTCGGAGCCGGTGACGATCCAGACCCAGCCCGAGGCGAAGTGGTTGGCCCCTTCCTCCACGAAGGCGTCCTTGAGCGCGGCCAGGTCGTCGAAAGACTCGTCGATCGCGCGGACCAGGTCGCCCGACGGAGCGCTGCCCCCCGGCGGCCGCATGCATTGCCAGAAGAAGGCATGGTTCCAGGCCTGGGCCGCGTTGTTGAACAGCGTCTTGTCGCCCTTCCGGTGGGCTTCGCGCACAACGTCTTCCAATGGCCGCGCCGCCAAGCCGGCCTTCGTGGCTCGGTCGTTGGTCTTCTCCACATAGGCCTTGTGGTGCTTGTCGTGGTGGGTCCGCAGCGTATCGGCGGACATGAAGGGGCCGAGCGAATCGTAGCCGTACGGCAGGTCGGGGAGGGCATACATCGGGAACCTCGCGTGGCAGGTGTCATGGGTCTGCGTCGGGCTCAACCGCTGAGCGCATCAGGCGTTCCAGAACGCCGCTCGTTCGATTAACCATTGCGCAAAGCACCGAGAACGGTGTGATATGGCGAAGCCGGGGGGCATCAGCACACAGCTTTGGCTCCCGGTAGTCTGGCCGAAAAAGGGCCGACGGCGTCGACACGGGGCGCCCCAGGGGATTGTTATGGGGCCTACCGTTGCGCGCTGCGCCGCGGCGACGATCTTCGTCGCCGTCGCGCCAGGAATTTCACATGCTCAATCGCCGGCGCAGGGACCGACGCGACAGGAACTGAATCCTGCCGCGCGCGCCCAGATCGCGCCGCCGCAGGCGGATCTGTTCACCCAGCCGGGGGCGGGCGAATGCCCGCTCGCCGAGAACCCGGCTGCGCTCACCGTCACCTCGGTGACCTTCCGCGGACTGCAGTCGGTGAAGGCCGAAGAGCTTGCGCCGATCTATGCCGACCTACTGAACAGGCCGGGCGACGCCTCCGACCTCTGCAAGATCCGCGATCGGGTGGCTGACGCTCTGTTCGACCGTGGCCTCCTGGCGCGGGTGGAGATCCCGGCCCAGACCATCGACGGCGGGGCGGTGACCCTGGAGGTCATCGAAGCCCACATCGTCAATGTCAGCGTCCGGGGCGACCCTGGCCCGACCGCGCCGCTCCTGGAGCGCTACGCCCAGAAGCTGCGGGGCATGGCGCCTTTCGATATCAAGCAGGTGCAGCGCTACATCCTGCTGGCCTCCGACGTCCCCGGCCTGAAGGTGCAGGCCTCGGTCCGCCCGAACCTGTCCGGCGCGCGCGGGGCGGTGGACCTGGACCTGAACGTCGTCCGCGACGACCAGGATCTGATCGTCAACGCCCAGAACCTGCAGGGCAAGGCGACCGGCCGCTTCGGTTTCCTGGCCCGCTACGACCTCAACGCCCGCAGCCGCTACGGCGAGCGGACCTCGATGGTCTTCTACCGCACGATCAAGAACGAGCAGTGGGTGGTCCAGGGCCTCGAGGAGGTGCGGCTGGGGACCGAGGGCCTCGTGGTGCGCGGCGGCGTGGCCTATGGCGAGAGCCGGCCGGGCGACAAGCTGAAGGGTCTCGGCCTCAAGAGCGTCAGCCTCGTGGGCAACCTGGAAGCAGCCTATCCGCTGGTCCGCAAGCGGCGGGAGAACCTCTGGGTCGCCGCCGGCTTCGAATACATCGACCAGGACACCCGGGTCGGAGGCGGCGGCAAGCTGATCAACGACGACCTGCGGATCTTCTACGCCCGGGTCGAGGGCGACCAGACCGCCTACTACGGCTATCGCCCCATCGTGCTGCGCGGTTCCGCCAGCCTGCGGCGCGGCATCGAAGGCTTCGGCGCCACCGACGAGGGCGACCGCCTGCTCTCCCGCTTCCAGGCCAGGCCGGCGGCCTGGACCTTCACCGCCGAGGCCTCCGCCCAGGCGGCGATCGCGCCCAGGATCTCGGCCTATGTCGAGGTCCAGGGCCAGTACGCCAATCAGCCGCTGGCGGCCTACGAGGAGTTCGCGGTCGGGTCCCTGACCATCGGGCGAGGCTACGACCCCGGCTACATCTCGGGCGACCAGGCGCTGGCGGCCACCTTCGAGGTGCGCGGCGGACCGTTCCAGCCGCGCTCCGGCTGGGCGGTCAGCCCCTACGCCTTCTTCGACATCGCCCACACCCGCGACAAGGATCGCGGCGGGTTCGAACAGACGCTGAAGTCGGTGGGCGCCGGCTTCCAGGTCCCGGTGCGCGAGCGCTGGGTGCTGGACGTCGCCTACGCCCGTCCGCTCGACAAGCGCGCCATCGACCGGAAGAAGCCGCCCGGCCGCCTGCTGCTCAATCTCACCGCTCGCTTCTTCTGAGCCGGGAGGAATCGCCATGCGTCATCACGCCCAAAATCCCGCCTTACGCCAGGTCCTGGCGGCCAGCGCCGCGCTCGCCGCCCTGTTGGCCGCCGGCCAGGCTGCCGCCTTGCCGGTCCCTGGCAGCGCGCCGGCCACCATTGGAGGCGGCGGCTCCCAGCCGATCATCCAGGTCGGCTCAAACAGCGTCGGCGTCGACCTGAACGCGCCGCGCACGATCATCGACTGGTCCAGCTTCAACCTGAACGGCGGCGAGCGGGCGGAATTCCGGTTCGACCAGCGCAACTGGATCGTCCTGAACCGGGTCCAGACCTCGCAGGTCAACATCAACGGCCAGGTCGTGGGCTACCAGGCGGCCAACCTGGCCGCCGCGCTTCCGAGTCAGACCAGCGGCAATGTCTGGTTCTATTCGCCCCAGGGCGTGGCCTTCGGCGGCGGCGCCAGCGTCGACGTGGGCGGCATGCTGGCCACCAGCGCGGCGGTGAACGAGGCCCAGTTCCTCAACGCCAGCAACCTGCAGATCGGCTTCACCGGTTCGGGCAGCGGCGGACCCGTCACGGTCGCCAGCGGCGCCCAGCTGCAGGGCCTGGGCTACCTGGCCTTCGTCGCGCCGCAGGTATCGACGGCGGCGGGGGCAACGGTGACCGCCGGCGATTCCGGCACCGCCGCCTACGCGGCCGTGGACAGCTACGAGATCACCTTCCTGCCGGCGCAGCAGGACCTGACGTTCTTCACCTTCCTGGTCCCGGGCGGCGGAGCGGCGGGTTCGCCGCATCCCACGCCGCTGAACGTCGCGGGCGCGACCACGGCGGCCAACATCTACCTGATGGCGATCAGCCGGCAGGCGGTGACCGGGCTGCTGATCAACGCGCCCGGCCTGCTGACCGGCCGCTCGTCGATCAACAACTATGGCCAGGTGACGATCACCACCGGCCGCAACATCACGCTCGGCCAGGTCGGCCCGGCGTCTACGCCCATCGCCGGTGCGCGTGCGGGCAGCGTGCAACTGGGCGAGATCGACGCCTCGGGAAACGTCAACGTCTTCGTCACGGGCCGCTTCGGGACCTCGGACCTGACCGCCAACCGGATCCGTGCGGGCCAGGGCCTTTCCATCGCGGCGCGCAACGTCACCATCGGTTCGGGCGGGGTGGTCGTGGGCGACTCCAACGTCAACGCCGGCGGCGCGGCCATCGACTCGCTGGGCGTGGTGACGATTCCCAGCCTGACGGTGCGGGCCAATCTCTCGATCGGGGCCGGCCAGTTCCAGGCGGGCGGCCCGCCCGACCTGCTGCCGGTCCTGCAGCTGGGGACGGTCACGGTCGGCGGGGATATCAACTCGGTCGCCGAAACGTTGAACGTGAGCGCGATGACGGCGACCAACATCGCGAGCTCGACCGCCGGCGCCACGACGGCCGGGACGCTCACCGGGAGCAACAATGTGCTGGTGGCGTCCAGCACCAACCTGACCCTGGGCTCGGTGACGGCGGGCGCCCTGACCCGGCTGACGTTCGAGGACCTGAACCTGACCGGCACGGTGACCGCGGCCGACGCGGTGCTTCGGATCCTGACGCCCGGCCAGGCGATCGTCGGTGGAACCGGAACGGACCGGCGGCTCACCAACGCCGAGTTCCAGCGCCTCACCGTCCGCAACTCGCTCAGCATCTTCGGCGGGATCGAGGGTCAGTTCCCTATCGCCAACGACCTGATCGTCGACGACCTGGATGTCGACGCGGGACGGATCCCGGAGCTCCGCCTGTTCGCCAAGTCGTCCAATCACGTGATCGTCCGCGGCAATGTCCTGCCCAGCGACGAGGGCGTGGTGCTGAAGATCGGCGACGCCGTCGATGTCGACAGCGTCTGGAAGCCGGACCAGATCATCGTCACCGGCGCCCTGGGCTCGGCCGAGGGTGACGCGCTGGCGGGCTTCACCGATGTCCACGTCTTCGACCGGGTCGAGATGGTCGCCACCAACGACATCCTGATCGGCTCGCAACGCTTCATCGACCTGATCGACGACGTTCCGGCCGCCGGCATCGACATCAACCGCAGCCTGCCCCTGGGCGTAGCCCCGGTGGACGATGAGGTCGGCAAGCTGTTCCTGGTGAGCGGCAGCGCCAGCGTCTTCGCCGAGGACCGGATCGTCCAGCAGAACACCGGCCTGCCGGGCTCCCAGGCCGGCTTCTACCTCACCGGCGCCGGCGTCGAGCCGACCGAGCCGCTGCTGACCGTGGGCGGCGCGGTGATCGCCGACATGTTCGGAGCGCTTCAGGAAGGCGACGGGATCGTACTCTCCGGCAGCGCGGCGTCGTCGTCGAGGCGCGTCTCGCGCATCGACGGGGACACCAGCACCGGCGCGATCCGGATCAACGGCTGCGCCGTCGGCCTCGGCTGCAGCCTGTCCACGCCGGCCAGCCAATTCCGCATCCAGCAGTTCCGGCCAGCCGCCCCGCGCGCGGCCGTCGATCCCCCGGTGCTGACCCCGCCGCCGCCCGTCGACGACGACGAGCGCGAGGCCGAGTCCGTCATCACCGGCACGGGCAACGAAGAGATCTGGAGGAGAGACCGATGACCGGCCTCACGCATACGCTACTCACCGCCGCCGCGTTCAGTGCGCTCGCTGCCGCAGGGGCGGTCGCCGCCCCGCTGCCCGAGCTGTTCCCGCTGGGGCAGAGCGACGCCAGCGGCGCGGTCTGCGAGGCCGTGCGCGACTACCAGGACCCGCTGGGGCAGGGGGCCGAGGCCAAGGCGTGGCGCCTGCGCTGCCGGGGTTACAACACCGTGCTGGGCCGCATCTACCAGCTCCCGGCCGGCCAGAAGGCGGCGTGGGCGGCCGCGCTCAAGGCCCGCGCCGAGTGCGCCGCGCCCGAGGCCGCGCCCGGCGGCGTGCCGGCCACGCTCGCCACCTGCACGGTGGGCGGGCAGGGTGGCGCGCCCTATATCGTCTACTTCTCCGACCGCGGCGGGGTGCTGACGGTCGTCGAAGGCCTGGCCCCGCTGTCCGACGTCATCGAAACCGGGCTGAAGGTGGCGCTGGGCGCCGCGCCGCCCAAGTCGACCGACATCCAGACCTCGGCCGCCCAGGCCGAGATCGCCGCCGACTTCCCCAACATGATGGGCCTGGCCGCCGCCGAGGCCGCCGCCGCCGCCGATCCGGAGCGCCTGCGCACTCGCGGCTACGTCCAGAACAACGAGTGGCGCTTCGACGAGGCCGAGACCGCCTTCCGCGCCCTGGTCACCGAGGGCGAGGTACGCAACGCCCCGCCGGCCCAGCGCGCCGACGCCCTGCTGAACCTGGCCATGAACATCTCGAACAACGGCCGCTTCGAGGAGGCCGAGGCCTTCTTCACCGAAGCCGAGGGGATGATTGCCTCGGATGACGCGCTCACCCGCGCCCGCGCCCTCAACTACCGCGCCCTGCACGAGCGCAACCGCGGCCGCTTCGAGCAGGCCATCACGGCGGCCCAGGCGGCGCTCACCCTGCGGGCCGGCAATCCGCTGTCCGGAACGCGGACCGCGATCGCGACCTTGGGCGGAACGGCAGGGACGGGCGGCAAGGTGGTCATCGAACCCGCGGTGGCGCGCAAGCTCAACACGCCCTCGGTGGCCCAGAGCCAGATCGAGGCCTCCAAGGTGACGGTGGCCGAGCAACTGGCCATCCAGGACGCCCAGGCCTGGCATGTGATCGGCACGTCGCAGGCGGCGCTGGGCGACACCGGCGCCGCGCGGGTGTCGCTGGAGCGGGCGCGCGACGTCCTGGTGCGCAGCGCCGCGCTGGGCCGCCTGACCGCCTGGCTCCAGGCCCGCGTGGAAGCCGACCTCGCCGGCCTCAATTTCAGGGAAGGCCGGCCGGCCCAGGCCGCCGCCCGCTACGGCCAGGCGCTGAACGTCCTTCGCACCCGCCATTCCGGCAGCTCGGCCGAGGGCGCGCTGCTGCTCGACCTGGGCCGCGCCCAGGCGGCGTCCGGCCGCGACGCCGAGGCGCTGGCCACCTACGGCAAGGCCATGGCCATCTTCCGGAACCAGCGCGGCGGGCTGGGCGGATCGGTGGACGCGGCGGGCCCCTATTTCGACCTGCTGCTGAAGCTGATGGTCCAGGAGCCGGGCAAGGCCACCGAGTACGGCGCGCTGTTCTTCGACGCCTCCGAGACGGTGGTCTCCAGCGCCACCGCCGAGACCGTTAACCGCCTGGCCGCCCGCGTGGCCGCCGGCGACGGCCAGATCTCGGGCCTGTCGCGCGCCTTCGAGGACAGCCGCCGGCGCCTGCGCGCCACCGAGAGCCAGATCGCCGCCCTGCAGGCCGACGGCGCCTACACCGATCAGGTCCGCGCCGACATGGAGACGATCCTCGCGGCCGAACAGGTCGACGCCGACGCCCTGGAGGCCCGGATGCTGGTCGCCAACCCGCGCTACAACCAGCTGGTCGCCCCCGGAGCGCCGGCCAGCGAGGTGCAGAAGGCGCTGAAGGTCGACGAGGCCTATGTGAAGCTGCTGCCCCTGGCCGGCCGCACCTATGGCGTGCTGCTGACCACCAGCGCCGTGAGGCCCTACGCCGTCGACATGGGCCGGGGCGAGGTGCAGGCCGCCGTCACCCGGTTGCGGCTGTCGCTGGAGCCCACCGAAACGTTGATCCCGTTCGACGCCGTCGGTTCGGCGGCGCTGTTCGGCCGGCTGTTCGGACCGGTGAAGGCCGATGTCCTGGCCGCCAGGCACCTGATCTACGAGGCCGACGGGCCGCTGGTGTCTTTGCCCGCGGCGCTGTTCGTCACCGACGCCGCCTCGATCAAGACCGACCGAAAGGGCGAAGTCGACTACGTCCACACCGCCTGGCTGGGCAAGACCGTGGCCTCGTCGCTGGTGGTCTCGGGCGCCAGCTTCCTGCAGTCGCGGGCCTTCGCGCCCTCGGCGGCGAAGCGGCCCTACCTGGGTTTCGCCGACCCGACCCTGCCGCGCAACGACGAGCGCGCCTTCACCTCGGTGACCCGCTCGTTCCTGCGGCGCAGCGCGGTGCTGGAGCGCGTGTGCGGCGAGACCCGCAACGCGCTCATGCGGATCGAGGCCCTGCCGGAGACGGCGGCCGAGGTGCGCCAGGTGGGCCAGAGCCTGGGCACGCCCGGCTCGGTGGTGACCGGCGCGGCGTTCAGCGACGACACCGTGCGCAGCCGCACGGACCTGGCCGACTACCAGGTCCTCTACTTCGCCACCCACGGCCTGCTGCCGCAGCCGGAGGCCTGCGTGCCGGAACCGGCCCTGGTCACCTCCCTGGGCGGCGGCGACAGCGACGCCCTGCTCGACACCAGCGAGATCCTGAACCTCAAGATCGACGCCGACCTGGTGGTGCTGGCGGCCTGCGACACCGGCGGGGCCGGCGCCTCGGTCGACCGCACCGGCCTGACCGGTGGCGGCGAGGCCCTGGGCGGGCTGACCCGGGCCATGGTCTACGCCGGCTCACGGGCCCTGGTGGTCTCCCACTGGTCGGTGGACTCGGAGGCCTCGGTCCGGCTGATGACCGGTCTGTTCGCCTCGGGGGCGCCCACCATGGCCGAGGCGCTGCAGCGGTCGCAGGCGTCCCTGCAGAACGATCCCAACCACGCGCACCCCTACTTCTGGGCGCCCTTCACCCTGGTGGGCGACGGCGCGCGACCGCTGCCGGCCATGAGCCGCCGCGTGGCCCAGGCCGCGCGCTAGGACCCGGGATCAGACGGCGGTCAGCCGCCAGGCGCCCGAGCCGTCGCGGCAGGCGTTGAAGCGCTCGCGGTAGCTGGGTTGGCCGCGCTCGTTGACCGTCTGCTCGACGAGGCGGCACTCGCCGCCGCCGCCACCGACGGGCCGCACGACCGAGCGCGCGACGTAGCCCTGGATGAAGCCGTCGTCGATAACGGCAAGCCAACCGCCGGCGACGGCGCCGGCGACCTCGAAGGGCTCGTCGGGCTGCAGGCGGTCGACCACCGCGGCCGAGGTGTTCGGGGCGGCGCGCATGTTGATCCGGCTGCTCGCGGCATAGGTCCCGCCCACGCTGCTGACCCGGCTGGCCACCGTCACGCCCTGGGCATAGCGCCAACGGCCCGGATAGCTGGTCCCGCCGCCGCCGCCATTGCCGGACGCCGCGGGGCCGAGCACCGCGATTCGGCCGCTGGAGCCGGTCTCGGGATCCGACCAGCTCTGCGTCTTGCCCGTCTCCAGGGCGCGCTCGAAGGCCTGCTGCGCGTCCTGCCTGGCCTTGCGGTCCATCCGGCAGCCGATGTTGTTGCCGATCGCGGACCCGATGCCCGCGCCGATGACGGCGCCCAGCGCCCGCTCGTTCTTGCTCACCTGGCTGCCTGCCAGCGCGCCCACCAGGCCCCCGATCACCGCGCCGCCGGTGTTGGCCGAGCCCGGCGCGTCGCATGAGAACAGCGAGCCCAGCCCCTGGGCGCTCGCCGCCCCGGGCGCGGCCAGGGCGAGGATCGTGGCGGCGGCGAGGGTCAGTCTGCGCATGGGGCGTCCTTTCGGGAGTCGTTCCGCCCATATTGCCTCGTCAATGTCGGCAAGGCCACGCTCCAGGCGCATGGGGTGGACGACGCGGAGGCAAACGTCGTACCGATTTGCCTGCGGCGGGCGTGGCGGAATTGGTAGACGCGGCGGACTTAAAAATAAGCGTATTCAATCGTTTATGAGCGAATTGAGTAGGCTTACGCCCTTGAGCCCTTACACACCTCTTACACACTCCCCGGCGGGAGGTGAGGACGTGCCCGCCGAGAGCCACGCCATCATGGGCGGCAAGGTGCATGTGTACCTGCGGCCCGAAAGCGCCTGCTGGCAGTGCTCCACCTATCTCGGTGGCCGCAACCACCGCCGCAGCACCGGTGAGACCGATCTGTCGGCCGCCATGACCTACGCCCAGGACTGGTACTTGGACCGCTATGCCGACGAACGGCTGCGCCGGCGCGGTCTGGCTGCGGGCCCCGCGCAGCCCCAAGCGCCGCAGCCCCCGCCGCTGCAGCCGGAAAGGGGCGCCAAGGCGCGACAGGCCGCCGTTCGGCCCGTCCGCGAAGCGGCGCCGCCTGCGGCGGCCCAGGTCGAGCCGTCGGCCGACAACCCGCCCTTCGGCGAGGTGGCGCGGCTGTTCGTTCGCGAATTCGAGGTGATGACGCTGGGCGAGCGCAACGCAGCCTACGTGCGGCAGAAGTCCCAGATCATCGACGGCCGGCTGCTGCCCTTCTTCGGGGAAACGCCGATCCGCCAGGTCTCCGCCGGGATGATCCAGGACTATCGGATGCACCGCCTGGAGCCGCCGCAAGCCACGAAACCAAAGCCGCCCGAGCACGCGTGGCGCGGCGGCAAGCTGGTGCGCAAGCCCCGGCGCAAGTGGATGCGGCCGAAGCGCAGCACCATGCACAACGAGATCGTCTGCCTGCGCCAGATCCTGAAGACCGCCGCCCGGCATGGCTGGATCGACGCCTTGCCGGATATGAGCACCCCCTACAAGGCTTCGGGCAAGGTCGGGCACCGGGCCTGGTTCTCGCCGGCCGAGTACAAGCAGCTCTACGAGGCGACCCGCGCGCGGGCCCGCGCCCCCAAGGTCGAGCGATGGCGGCCAGAGTGCGAGAAGATGCACGACTGGGTGCTCTTCATGGTCAACACCGGCCTGCGCCCCGACGAGGGAAAGCGCCTGCAGGTGCGCGACGTCTCAGTGGTGCAGGACGCCGCCACCGACGAGCGCATCCTTGAGATCGAGGTCCGCGGCAAGCGCGGCGTCGGCTACTGCAAGTCCATGCCGGGCGCGGTGCTGCCGTTCCAGCGTCACTGCAAGCGCGCGAACCTCAAGCCCACCGACCTCCTCTTCGGCGAGGTGCAGCGCGAGCTCTTCAACGCCATCCTGCGCGAGCTCGACCTGAAGACCGACCGTGACGGAAACAACCGCACGGCCTACAGCCTGCGCCACACCTACATCTGCCTGCGGCTGATGGAGGGCGCCGACATCTACCAGGTGGCGAAGAACTGCCGCACCAGCGTGGAGATGATCGAGAGGCACTACGCCATCCACTTGAAAGACACGCTCGACGCCTCGGCGATCAATGTCCGCCGCCCGCGCACGCGGGGGCGGGAAGGGGCCGCGCGGAGCGCGGAGGCGAGGGGCTAGCCGATCGATCCTGGGTGGACGCTCGCGCCCGGCCTGTGGCAAGCCAGGGCGTCACGCGGGCGTGGCGAAACTGGTAGACGCAACGGACTTGGGCCGCAGGGCTTCGAGTGCGCCGGGGGAAATCCCGGACGTAGAACCGCTCAAATTCGGGGAACCCTCTCAACTGGCGATCCCGAGCCAAGCCCCGGAAGCCTCGTCTTCCAGGGAAGGTGTAGAGACTAGACGGGCGGCGCCTAAAGCCTTCTCGGGCCACGGCGAAGGGATAGTCCAGACCACGAACGGCCGGCTCTGCGGAGCGCGGGCGGCGGCGAAAGCCGAAGTGGTACGAAAATCCGTAGGGCCGTGAGGCTCGTGTCGGTTCGAGTCCGACCGCCCGCACCACCAAGTGAGCAACCGACTTTTAATCGAATGGTTGTGAGTTCGAACCTCACCCGGCCTACCAAATTCCATATTTAAAACAATAAGTTAGAAGTTGTCGAAGCGTATCGACGTTCTCTGAGTGAATTAAGTCGGCGTTTAAGTCGGCGAACTTTTCGGCTGTTCACAAGTTCGTGGACAAACGGCGGTACGCAAAGGCTATCAGGCCGGGACTGACGCCACGTCCATTCAGGAGCATCGTCGACCCAGGGGAGGGGGAAGTTACGCCCTCTTCTGCCGACGCCATTTTCGCCTATGTCGCGCGGATGCCGAATGAGCTCGTGCTCGTGCTACCGCAGGACGCGTCTCGGGCGAGGGGCCCGAACGTCCCCACCTATGAGATTCGGGGGCAGCGCATCGTCCTGGACACCGATCTTGCGCGGCTGTTCGGAGTCCAGACCTTTCGGCTGAACGAGCAGCTCAAGCGGAACCTCGACCGCTTCAGCGGCTACGCCTTCCAGCTTAGCGCGGACGAGTTCGCCGCTTTGACATCGCAGATTGCGATATCAAAGCCTGTGCGTGGCGGCCGCCGGACACCACCTTGGGCCTTTACCGAGCATGGCGTGGTGATGGTCGCCACGATCCTGAATTCCGAAGTGGCCATCAACGCCATGCGGCTCGTGATCGAGACGTTCGTCGCCACGCGGGCTGCCGGCGGGACGCTGTCAGCCACGACAGGACTGGGGCCACGCCTGCAGAGGACCCTCGAGCGCCTACTCGACACGGTGGTTGATCATCGTGCTCAGTCGACAGTCCGGGAGGAAGCCCAGGAACTCATCGCCCAGTCCATCCAGCACCTGAAGGATCGGCTGGCCCGGCCCGGCCTCGAGAACGAGGAGATCGCAGCGCGAGCCGCCAAGCTGCTAGCCGAGGCGGATCTCGCCAAGGCGACCGCCGCAAAGAACCAGGCCGAAGCCAACGAGATCGAACTGCGGCTGCTGGCGCGCCGGTTGCGCTTGGTGATCGAGGCCGAGCGCGCATTCGCGGCCGGACAGACCGACGCGTTCCTTAACGTGCTCGAGGACCTCGGCCGGCCGACTTGATCAGCTGAGACGGTACTGCGACGGTGCGGGGGTGTGAATGATGAGCCGACACGCGACCCGGCCCCCTCAGCCTGAGGCCGGACCCCGGGTTCTCTGCGCACCTGGCCGTCCAGCCTGCTCCGGCTGGGACTCGGCGCAGGCCATCGACCTGGCTTCGCCCCGCCGATCACCAGGGCGAGGCTCTGGCTGTAAGCGATGCTGCGCTCTCGCGTCCTAGTCCCCGCCGTCCTTGAGCGGCTGTGCGGAGGCAGGGCGTGTCCCGGGATTGGGCTAAGGACTGGGCCGGTGGCTATGGCGTGCTTCGGCGCGACCCGCTGACCCTGGAGCGGATCGCGAACCTGACCGAGCGGCTCGTGAGTCGGCGCGCGTGGGCGGACGCCGATGCCGTCTATCGCGTGCTCGCCGCTGCGGACCGTCTGACGCGAGCCGCCATGTGGCTGGTCGCCCACATGACCTATGCCCGGCGTGTCGATCTTTCCGGCGCGCCGCTGCCGGCGGAGACGTTCAAGGTCGCGCCGGAGGGGCACACGGGCGGCTCGCTCAACATGGTCCCGGCCTTCGTCGGCTATCTGACGGCCAATGTGCTGTCCGGCGCGACGCGGTCCTGGGTGATGGGACAGGGGCATTGCGTCGCCGCCATCGAGGCGGTGAACGTGCTGACGGGCGACGTTTCGGGCGAGCAGAAAGGGCGCTACCAGCGCTCGGAGGCCGGTCTCTCGCAGCTTGTCGCCGACTTCTACGGCTACCAGATCCGTCCCGACGGGCGACCAGCGGCCCCGCTGGGCAGCCATCTGGGGCCGGCCACCGCCGGCGCGGTCTCCGAAGGCGGATACCTCGGGTTCGCAGAGCTGCAGTACGTCCACATGCCGCTGCGCGGCGAGAGCCTCGTCGCCTTTCTGAGCGACGGCGCCTTCGAAGAACAGCGGGGGTCGGACTGGGCGCCCCGCTGGTGGCGCGCCGAGGACTCCGGCCTGGCGACCCCCGTCATGATCCTCAACGGGCGCCGGATTGAGGAACGCAGCGGGATCGAGCAGGCAGGCGGCTCCGGCTGGCTGGAGCGTCACCTGGCGCTCAACGGCTTCGACCCGTTCGTGATCGATGGTCACGATCCCGCAGCCTTCGCCTGGGCGATCCTGGAGGCGGAGGAGCGCGTCAAGCGCTTCACGGCGGACCCGGCGCGGAGCTACCCCGCGCCGCTGCCCTACGTGATCGCCCGTTCCGTGAAGGGCTTCGGCTTCCCGGGCGCCGGGACGAACCGGGCGCACAACCTTCCGCTGGACGGCGACCCGCGGACCGACGCCGGCGCGCGGGCCAGTTTCAACGCGGCGGGGGCCGCCCTTTTCGTGCGCAAGCGCGAGCTGGCGGCGGCCATCGACGTCCTCAAGACCCACGACCTGCAGCATCGTCCGCTGGAGAGCCGCCACGCCGCGGCCACGCGCAACCCGCCGGCCCCGCGCGAGCCCGTCCCCGCCTGGGCCGCGGCCGCGGCGTCGGCCATGGAAGCGCTCGACGCCTGGTTCGTCGATTTCGTCGACGCCAACCCGGAACTGCGGCCGCGGGTGGGGAATCCGGACGAGCTGCGCAGCAACCGCATGGGCCGCACCCTGGATCGGCTCAAACATCGGGTGAACCGGCCCGAGGCCGGGACGGCGGAGGCCGTCGACGGGGCTGTGATCACCGCCCTCAACGAGGAGGCGGTCTGCGGCGCCGCGCTCGGCAACAAGGGCGGGCTCAACCTCATCGTCTCCTATGAGGCCTTCGCGGTGAAGATGTTGGGCTCGCTGCGCCAGGAGATCGTCTTTTCGCGACGGCAGGCGGACGCGGGCAGGCCGCCCGGCTGGATCTCCATCCCGCTCATCGCCACATCCCATACGTGGGAGAATTCGAAGAACGAGCAGTCGCACCAGGATCCCACCCTGGCCGAGGCGCTCCTGGGTGAAATGTCGGACACCGCGCGGGTGCTTTTTCCCGTGGACGCCAACAGCGCCGTCGCCGCGCTCGCCGCGGTCTATCGCACGCGGGGGCAGATCGCTGGCCTCGTGGTCCCCAAGCGACCGCTGCCCATGCGCCTCGACGGGCCGGCGGCCCTCGAATTCGCCGCCCGGGGATGGGCGCACCTCATGGGCGACCCCGTCCACGCCGACGTACAGATCGTCGCGGTGGGCGCCTACCAGGCGGCGGAGGCCCTGCGGGCCTGCGAGCGGCTGTGCGCCCGCGGCCGGCCGGCCTGCGTCACGGCGATCCTGGAACCGGGCCGGCTGCGCGCCCCGCGCGATGGTCTCGAGGCGGCGTTCGTTCTCGACGACGCCGAGCTCGGCCGGGCCTTTCCACCGGGGCTTCCGCGGGTGCTGGTGACCCACACGCGCCCCGAACCCATGCAGGGCCTGCTGCGCCGGATCGATCCGGGTCCGGAGCGCATGGCCTCGCTGGGCTACATCGGGCGCGGCGGCACGCTGGATGTGTTCGGCATGCTGTTCGCCAATCGCTGTACCTGGGGTCACGTCGCGGAGACGGCGGCGAAGGTCCTCAAGGCTCCGGTCTCCGGCCTGCTCGACCCCTGCGAGGCCTCCGCGGTCGCGGGCATAACCCATCCCGGCGCGCTCCAGACGGGCCTTGGCTGAGGAAGGATTTCGATGTGATCACGCTCACCAGTCTCGGCGGCGCCGGCACGGTCACCGGCTCCAAGCATCTGCTGGAGGCGGACGGGCGGCGCCTGTTGGTCGACTGTGGCCTGTTCCAGGGTCTGAAGCGCCTGCGGGAGCAGAACTGGCAGCCGCTGCCGGTGAAGGCGGGCTCGATCGACGCGATCGTGCTCACCCACGCGCACCTCGACCATTCGGGCTACCTGCCGAAGCTGGTGAAGGACGGCTACCGGGGGCGGATCCACGCGAGTTCGGCGACGCAGGACGTGGCCGATATCATCCTGAAGGACAGCGCCCACATCCAGGAGAAGGACGCCGAGGACGCCAACCGGCACGGCTACACCAAGCACAAGCCGGCGCTGCCGCTTTACGGTGTCCACGACGCGGAGCGGACGATGGAGCGTTTCAGCGCCATGCCGTTCCATGAGGAGACCCAGGTCGCCGGGGGTGCGAGGGTGAGGTTGCGCCGGGCGGGGCACATCCTGGGCGCCGCGACGGTCCAGGTGGATTGGCATGGGACGAAGGTCGTCTTCTCCGGCGACCTCGGCCGCTACGGCGACGCCGTCATGGTCGATCCGGAGCCGGTGGAGGCGGCGGATTATCTCCTGGTCGAATCCACCTACGGCGACCGCAAGCACGAGGCGCGCGATCCGGACGAGGCGCTCGCCGACATCATCGAGCGCACCACCCAGCGCGGCGGCACGGTGATCATCCCGACCTTCGCGGTGGGGCGCGCCCAATCGCTGCTCCACCACCTGTGGAAGCTGCGGCAGGCCGGACGGCTGGGGCTCGTGCCGGTCTACCTGGACAGCCCCATGGCCATCAACGCCACCGACCTGCTGCACGCGCACCGGGCGGACCATCGCCTGCCGCCGGACGTCTGCGACGCCACCTGCGCCATCGCCACCTATGTCCGCGACGTGGAGCAGTCCAAGGCGGTGACGGCCGACCGCATGCCGAAGGTCATCCTCGCCGCCAGCGGCATGGCCACCGGCGGACGCGTCCTGCACCACATCAAGGCCTATGGTCCGGACCACCGGAACACCATTCTGTTCTCCGGCTTCCAGGCGGCGGGCACCCGCGGTCGGGCGATGGTCGAGGGCGCCAGGGAGGTCAAGATCCACGGCCAGTGGATTCCGATCAACGCCGAGGTCCAGAACCTGCAGATGCTGTCGGCGCACGCCGACGCCGATGAGATCCTGCGCTGGCTCTCGGGCTTCCGGCGGCCGCCCAAGAAGACCTTCATCGTCCACGGTGAACCCAACGCCTCGGACGCGCTGCGCCTGAAGATCCAGGACAAGCTGGGCTGGGATTGCGTCGTCCCGCAGATGATGGAAACGCACACCCTGTGAGCCTCGAACAGCATTCGCCCAGCGGCGCGCACCAGCTGCGGGCGCGGCGGCTCGGCCTTTTCGCCCAGCACGAGTCGATCGTGCTCATGCGGCGCGACTGCCACGTGTGCCGGTCGGAAGGCCTGTCCGCCCGATCGCAGGTGCTGCTCAGCGCCGGCGGTCGGGAGATCTACGCCACCCTCTACCAGCTGGACGACCTCATCGAACTGGACGAAGTCGCGCTTTCCGAGGAGGCCTGGCGCCTGCTCGGCGTGGCGCCGGGGGCAGCCATCGAGGTCCGCCACGCTCCGGCCCTGGAGTCGATGTCGAGCGTGCGGCGGCGGATCTACGGCGCGCGCCTGGACGGCGCGGCCATCGAGGCCATCGTGCGCGACGTCGCCGCCGGCCGGTACACCGACGTGCACCTGGCCGCCTTCCTGACGGCCTCGTCGGCGCTCCCGCTCGACGAAAGCGAAACCGTGTCCCTGACCAAGGCGATGGTCGACGTGGGTGATCGCCTGAGCTGGAAGGCCGATATGGTCGTCGACAAGCATTGCGTCGGCGGTCTGCCCGGCAATCGCACAACGCCCATTGTGGTCGCGATCCTGACGGCCTGCGGCCTGGTGTGCCCGAAGACCTCGTCGCGGGCGATCACTTCACCCGCCGGTACGGCCGACACCATGGAGACCCTGGCGCCCGTGGATCTCGATCTTGCGGCCATGCGGCGCGTGGTCGAGGCTGAGGGCGGTTGTATCGTCTGGGGCGGGGCCGTGAACCTCAGCCCCGCCGACGACATCTTCATCCGGGTCGAACGCGTGCTGGACGTCGACACCGAGGGCCAGCTGGTCGCGTCCGTGCTCTCCAAGAAGATCGCCGCGGGGTCAAATCACGTGGTCTTGGACCTTCCCGTCGGGCCCACCGCGAAGGTGCGTTCCGAGGCGGCGGGACAGGAGCTGGCCGAGCGCCTCTCAGCGGTCGCGACGCACTTTGGCGTCAGGACCCGATGCGTCATCACCGACGGCAGCCAGCCGGTCGGTCGGGGCATCGGGCCAGCGTTGGAAGCGCACGACGTGCTCGCGGTGTTGCGGAGCGCGTCCGAGGCGCCCCAGGACCTGCGCAGGAGAGCCAGCCTCCTGGCGGGCGCCGGCCTCGAACTCGCTGGGGTCGCCAAGCCCGGGGAGGGTGTCATCCTCGCCGAGGCGACCCTTGCCGACGGCCGGGCCTGGGCCAAGTTCCAGGCGATCTGCGAAGCTCAGGGTGGGTTAAGAGCGCCGCCCGTCGCGTCCCTCCAATCGCCGATCCTGGCGCGGCGATCCGGTCGCGTGGTTCACATCAACAACCGCCAGATCGCCACCCTCGCGAAGCTGGCGGGCGCGCCGGAACGCAAGGCGGCCGGGCTCATACTGGAGGCGCGTCTTGGGGACGACATCGGCGCCGGGCAGCGGCTGCTCACCCTGCACGCGGAATCGGAGGGCGAACTCGCTTACGCGCTCGACTACGCGGCCGCGCACCCCGACCTGATGGAGATCCAGGCGTGACCACGGGCCCATTCGTCTTCGCCATGCCGGAATCCGAACGGCAGGGCCGCGACCTGGCCCGTCGGCTGGGCGCGGAGGCGGGCGTCCTGGAGACGCGGCGGTTTCCGGACGGGGAGTCGTACGTGCGGATCCTGTCCGTCGTCGCAGGGCGCGACGTCGTTCTTGTCTGCACGCTCGCCAAGCCCGACGACCAGTTCCTACGCCTGGTGTTCGCCGCGCGCACGCTACGCGAGCTCGGCGCATCCCGCATCACCCTGGTGGCGCCCTACCTGGCCTACATGCGCCAGGACAAGCGGTTCCACTCCGGAGAGGCCGTGACGTCGACCCATTTCGCCGACCTGCTGTCGCGTGAGGTCGACCGGCTGGTCACGGTCGATCCGCACCTGCATCGCCACAAGGCGCTCTCGGAAATCTACGCCATACCGGCCGTGGCTCTCCACGCGGCGCCCCTGCTTGCCGACTGGATCTCCGCCAACGTCGAGCGGCCGCTGATCATCGGGCCAGACATCGAAAGCGAGCAGTGGGTGTCCGACGTCGCCGGTCGGGCAGGCGCCCCCTATGTCGTACTCCGCAAGGAGCGCCATGGCGATCGGAACGTAGAGATCGCGATCCCCGACCTGGGCCAGTGGGCTGGGCGCCAGCCGGTGCTGATCGACGATATCGCGTCCTCGGGTCGGACCTTGATCGAGGCCGCCCGCGGGCTGACCGGCCAGGGCTTGCGACCGCCAGTCTGCGTGGTGGTCCACCCGCTCTTCGCGGATGACGCGTTCGCAGAGTTGTCCGGTCTTGCCGAGCGCATCGTCTCCACGGACGCGGTGACCCATCCAAGCAACGGCATTCCGCTCGCCGGTTTGCTGGCGGAAGCCCTGCGGGCCTGATCCTCGCCAAATTCAGGCAGCGACGCGGTCGATGAAACGTGCGGCCAACGGGCAAGGCGTGGCGCAGGCCGCGCACCGGCTCTTCATCACCTGCCGGAGCGCTTCGCGGGCGCGATGCACCCGGACGCCGGCGTTGTTGGCGGTGATGGCCATGGTGTCTGCGATCGCCTTGAGGGGAGTTTCCTGCAGCTCGGCCTGACGCAATAGTGTGGCCGTTTCCGGCTTCAGGTCGTCGAGGGCGTGGGCGAGGCAGTCGAGAGGCCGTTCGAGCCCCTCCGGCTCGTCGGGCTCACAGATCGGCTCAGCCCGCACGCCGTCCTGCAACCGGGCTCGCCCCGCATTGCGGCGATAGCGGTCGAAGAGGGCGTTGCGAAGTGTGATGGAAAGCCACGCCTCGACCTTGGCGAGATCGGTCAGCCGATCCACTCCTTGAATGGCCTTTAGCGCGAATTCCTGCAGGACATCCTCCGCATCTTCCCGCGAGCGCAGGCGGCTCCGCAGGAACCGCAGGTGGCCAAGTCTCCCATCGCGCAGGCGCCCTTCGACAAGCTGCAGCACCTCGTCCCGCCGCACGACGCCGGAGACCAGCTGGACGCGTAGGTCCTCGACCGGAACGTTCGCGCTGTATGCAGCTATTGCGAGTGACATGGCCGGCCATTCCTCTCGGATGGCAGCAGACTGGACCGCAGTTTCCGAGCTGACCTTGCGTTAGATCAATTCCTCATACTCTGGTATAGAACTCGCGTACAGCGTATAAGTAAAGCTCAAGTATTCCAATCATGGGAAGGTCGGACGGCCAGCTTCACATGGTTGGAAGGTTTCGTTCGACCCGACCGCCCTAGTAGAGACTTACGTCGCCGGAGACGAATGCCTCCACGCGCGCGGGCAGTTTCGCCAGCGTGTCGGCGGCGATCGCCATTGCGCTGTCATGCGCTTCAACGGGCACGTTCCCCGCGGGATGTTCGATCCGCACCTCGATGACGGCCGGCTCGGAAATAGGCGCGCCAATCTGGCTCACGAGCAGGCACTCGGCCCGAACGACCCCCGGAAGCGTCTCGACCACGCGCTGGGCGATATCGCGCGCGGCGACGTTGTAGATCTTGCCGACGTGGGTGACGGGGTTCTTGCCGGCCGCGGCCTCGAGGCTCATCGGCCGCCCCGGTGTGATCAGGCCGTTGATCCGGTTGCCGCGACCCACCTGGCCATCGTCGCCGGCCTCGGCCGATGTCCCCGTCACCGTGAGGTAGACCTCGCCCGCTTCCGGCCGGTCGCCGGCATTGACGGTCACGGCGCACGATTCAAAGGAGAAGACGGCGGCGGTCTCGATCGCCAGCTGCTCGATGGTCGTCTTCTCGGCGAGATAGGCGTCGAGGTCGGGGAGATGGCGTCCGATCAGGGCGCAGGAGATGGTCAGGCGTACCTGCGCACCGATCCGGACCCCCATGACCTTGGTGTCTTCACCCCAGGCGGGCCGGCCGTCGGAACGTGCGCGGGCCGCCATAGCGGCGTCCAGGGCGATGACCAGCTGCTCAAGCGCGCTCAAGGGGGCGTAGCCGACGCCGATCGATGTGTCGTTGGCACGCGGCACATCGGTCCCGCCGCGCTTGAAGAGACCCTGCAGGTCGGCCGACCCCGGGTGAATCACGGGGTGGATGCGTGTGTGTCGATCCACATCGAGGGCATGGAGATGTTCGCCCAGCCACCGCCGCGCGCCCTCGATGGCGATCTCCGCCACAGGGATGTCCCTGCCGCCCGCGAACGCCGTCGCACGGCCGCCGAGATAGATCGCGATCGGCGTCTCGACCCGCCCGCCGCCGAACGCCGGGGCTGAGCGTCCGGCGCTCAACAGCGCCTTGTCGACGTTGTGGTGGAGAATGGTCCCGAACCGCTCGCGATAGGCGCGACATAGGTCGCGTGAGAGCTGCTCGGCGAGCGCGTCACAGATCGTGTCGGGGTGCCCGGCGCCCTTGCGTTCGACCACCTCGACGGCGCCGGCGCTCGGCGCAACCGCGGTCAGCACGAAGTCCCGCATGTTCGTCACGGGTTCTTCCGACCTGGCCTCAGTTCCGGCCGCCAGCGAAGGTATTGTAGAGAAGCCCGCAGAACACGGCGATGTACCAGCCGCAGGCGAACGCCCAGGCCGCGCCGGCCACGATCAGGGCCGGGCTCGTCCAGTCCAGGCTGGGGTAGAGGGCGGAGAGGAAGTGCAGGTTCTCCAGGCCGGGCAGGGAGCCCCCGAGCGCGCACAGGAGGAAGCTCACCGCCAGGAAGATCGACAGGCTGAGGCCCAGGGGGACGATGGCGACTCCGCCGCGCTGCGTCGCGGTTGAATGACGGGGTTGATCAAGGGTGGTCGACATGGGTCGCCTCCTGGAGCTGTGACCGTTCGAACGGTCGTGCACAGACTGACGCACGCGCGGCCCGGACCTTACGGCAAGGTCAGCTGCCTCCCGCTACGCTGGGTCCGGGCTGGCGCGGCCGGGCGCGACGGCGGCGCCTGTGCGCGCGCCAAGCCGGGTCCGCTTCAGCATCAGCGCATTGACCGCCACCAGGGCGGAGCTGCCGGACATCGCCAGCGCGGCGAGCTCGGGGCTCAGCGTGATCGGATAGAAGACGCCCGCCGCCAGGGGGAAAGCGATCACATTGTAGCCCACCGCCCACGCGAGGTTCTGGTGCATCTTGCGCAGGGTGGCCCGGGAGAGCTCGATCGCCTTGACCACGTCGGCCGGGTCGCTGCGCATCAGCACCACGTCGGCGCTCTCGATAGCCACGTCGGTGCCGGCGCCGATGGCGAAGCCGACGTCCGCCTGGATCAGGGCCGGCGCGTCGTTGACGCCGTCGCCCACCATACCGACCTTCTGGCCCTGCGCCTGCAGCTCCTTGACCTTGGCGGCCTTGTCGCCTGGCAGCACTTCGGCGAGCACGATGTCGATGCCGAGCTCGGCCGCGATCCGCTTGGCGGTGCCCAGGTTGTCGCCGGTGATCATCGCCACCTTGACGCCCAACTCCTGCAGGCGGCGGATGGCGCCTTGCGCCGTAGGTCGCGCGGCGTCCGCCACGGCGATGATCCCGATCACCCGGCCGTCGCGGGCGATGTGGACCACCGTGCGACCGGCGCCCTGCAGGCGCTCCGACTCTGCCGCCAGCTCCCCGAGATCGATCCCGTTGTCCGCCATCAGCATCCGGTTGCCGGAGAGCACCGGGCGGCCATCCACCTCGCCCTTGAGACCCTTGCCGCCGAACGACTCGAACTTGGTGGCCGCACGCACGGGCAGGCCCTCGGCGCGACCGAGCACCGCCTTGGCGATGTGGTGCTCGGAGCCCTGCTCCAGGGCCGCGGCGGTCGAAAGCAGGTCCGCCTCCTCGATGCCGGCGGCGGGCGTGAGCTGCACGACCTTGGGCTCCCCGGTGGTCAGGGTGCCGGTCTTGTCGAAGATGACGACGTCGAGCTTCACCGACTCCTCGAGCGCCGCGGCGTCCTTGATCAGGATGCCGTTCGCCGCCCCGAGCCCCGTGCCGACCATGATGGCCATGGGGGTGGCGAGGCCCAGGGCATCCGGGCAGGCGATGACGAAGACGGTGATCGTCAGCGTCAGGGAGAACAGCAGCGTCTCTCCGATCACCCAGAACCAAACGGCGAAGGTGGCGAGGCCGACGGCGATGGCCGCCAGGACGAGCCACTGCGAGGCCCGGTCGGCGAGCAGCTGGGCCGGGGCCTTGGAGTTCTGCGCCTCCTGCACCAGCTTGACGATCTGAGCGAGCGCGGTGTCGGCCCCCACCTTGGTGGCGCGATAGCGGAAGGCGCCGGTCTTGTTGATCGAGCCGCCGATCACGGTGTCGCCGACCGCCTTGGACACCGGCAGGGATTCGCCCGTCAGCATCGACTCGTCGATCTCCGAGGCGCCGTCCTCGATGGCGCCGTCCACGGGGATTTTGCCGCCGGGCCGGACCACGACCTGGTCGCCGACCAGCACCTGCGAGGTTGGAACGTCGACTTCGACCCCGTCGCGCAGCACCCTGGCGGTGGGTGGGGCGAGGTCCATCAGTTTCCGGATCGCGGCGGAGGCTCCAGCGCGGGCCCTCATCTCCAGCCAGTGGCCGAGGAGGATGAAGACCAGCAGCAGGGCCGAGGCCTCGTAGAATTGCTCCGCCTCGTAGAAGAACGTCGCCCCGACACTGAAGAGATAGCCGGTGCCGACGCTCAGCAGGACCAGGACGGCCATGTTGAAGACCCGCCGGCGGAGGGCGCGCACGGCGGCGACGAAGAACGGCCAGCCCGGGTACAGGATGGCGGCGCTGGCCAGCACGAAGAGCGTGGGTTTCAGGGGCAGGCCGAAGGGTGGATCGACCCGCATGGCCTCCATGCCCATCGGCGCCAGGAAGAAGATCGGGATCGTGAAGGCCAGGCTGACGACGAAGCGGTTGCGCATGTCCCGCGCCATCGCCTGCATGTCCATCCCGGGGCCGTGGCCCATGGCGGCCATGTCCTCATGGCCGGCATGTTCCGCGGCCTTTGGCGCCGCGCTGTCATGGCCGGCATGGTCGTGGCGGCCGGGCCCGTGGGCCACGGTGTCCTCGCCCGGCGTGCAGACATGGCGCGGGACCACCTCGCCGCGGCAGTGGAATCCGCAATCCCGCACCGCCTGTTCGAGCTCCGCCGCGCCCACCTTCGCCGCGTCATAGTCGATGCTGGCGGTGGCGGAGGCGAAGTTGGCGGTGGCCTTGCGGACCCCCTTCAGCCCCCGCAGGTGCTTCTCGATGACGAGCGGATCCAGGGGCGTCCGGAATCCGGACACGTCGACGGTGATCGTGGACATCGGACCTCGACTGGCTTGTGTGGCGGATCAGGAACGCCCGAGCGCCGTGTCGGCGCCGCGGTCGCGGCGGGTGAGCCTGGGGAGGAACGCCGGGGTGACGCGCGTGTAGGCGGCGTAGGGCTCGCCGAAGGCGGCCAGCGTGTCCTTCTCCTCCGATCTCGCCAGGCGCCAGTACATGAACACCAGCACGGGGAACATCGCCAGGGTGAGGATCGTCGGCCACTCCAGGAGGAAGCCGAACATCACCAGGACGAAGCCCACGTACTGCGGGTGGCGCACCGACCTGTAGGGACCCGTGGTGGCGAGCTCGCCTGTCCGTTGGGCGTTGTAGAGCACCCGCCAGGCGGCCGAGATCAGCCAGAAGCCCCCACCGATGAACAGCGCGCTGATGATGTGGAAGGGCCCGAAGTGCGGGTTGGCCTTCCAGCCGAACAGCGTCTCCAGCAGGTGGCCGGCGTCGTGCGAGAACCAGTCGACGCCCGGGTAGCGGCTCTGCAGCCAGCCGGACAGGACGTAGATCGTCAGCGGGAAGCCGTACATCTCGGTGAACAGCGCCACCAGGAAGGCGCTGAAGGCGCCGAAGGAGCGCCAGTCACGCGCCGTGTTCGGCTTGAAGAAGGTGAAGGCGAAGAAGATGAACATCGCCGAGTTCAGGATCACCAGGGACCAGAGCCCGTAGGCCTGCGGTTCTTGCATCGCCGGCTCCTCAGGATTGCGGTTGTTGGGGGGGAGTCCGGTCGCCCGGGTTGGCCGGATCAGGCGGGTGGCCGTGGCCGCCATGTCCGCCGTGTCCGCCATGCATGGTCATGTGCAGCAGCGGGCAGGCGAGGAGGATCAGGAAGGGCAGGTAGCCCAGCAGATGCACCCGGTGCTCGCCGAAGAAGAGATAGGCCAGGGTCGCGGCGAAGGCGGCGATCATGAGTCCGCGTAGCAGGCCGCGTGAACTGGGGAGGTTGGGCACGGTCTTATGTTCCTCTCGGCTAGGCTGGCCGTTCCAGCGTGAAGCGGGCTTTTATCGGCTGGTGCTTGCCGGATGGCGTGATGCGGAATTCGAGCCGATAGGGGCCGGGTTCGGGCAGCACGACGTAGTGGCCGTAGCTCGCCTGGCCGTTCACCGACATTGCCTCCATCGGCGCGATATTTGTCCCCGGATGGCCGGGGCCGGAGAGCCCCACCGCCACTTCCGAAGCATCGATCTTTTGGCCGGTCTTCGCGTCGGCCACGCTCAACACCACGTGGTAGGTGTGCGGCTGGGCGGGCGGGCCGCCATGCATCGATGGATCGGGATGGCTCGCGGGCGGGGCGCCCCGAGCCGGTTCGGCGACCAGGCCGTAGTCGAACTTGAGGCCATCGACGACCTGCGACTGGCCCTGGACGGGACGGGGGGAACATGCGGCCAGGGTCGCCGCCGCCACGGCGATCGCGGCAAGGGTGCGGCTGGACCCGGTGCGAGCAGCTTGCATGTCCATGTCCTTTCGCTGGAGCAGACGCCGGGCAGACCCGGGCCTGAGGGCGCGACGTTCAGTTTGACGCAGGACGCGGGCAGCCATTACGCGAGGGCCCGGCGCCTGGATGCGGGCTCGTCGCGCGGCTTAGTCGCCACCTCTGGAGCAGCGCTTCGTGCCGCGGCAGGCGTCGGGGCGAAGATCGGTCATCGCCCGCCTCAACGAGCGCAACGGGGGGGAGCGGCGAGTGTGTCCTACAGCCGGCCGACGCGCCCGATGCCGAGGCTAGCGTTGGTGCGCGAGATCGAGGCGCCTGGATCTGGCGTGCGTCCGCCGAGCGCCCGGATGGCGTCGATGGTTTCGGGGATCACGATGGCCTGGTTGTCGACCATGTAGGCGTAGAACAGCTCGTCGTCCTGAACCCGCAGCATGTCGGACCAGAGCGCGACCTCGTAGAGATCGCCGTGCGGCCGGCCGAGGTCATGCATCATCTCCTTGAGGGCGTTGAGCGCCCCCAATCCGTCGGCGACGCGCACCTGGGCGATCCGCTCGGAGAGGGCGAAGGCGGCGAGCACCTCCTCTTTCGACGCGGCCCCGGTCATCTGCACCGTCCAATAGTGAAGGTGACCGATGGTTTCCGGGACCTTCACCGCCATGGTCACCACGTCCAGTTCCGGGTCCACGCTTTGCGCGTCGGGGCCCTGATGGCTGGGGATATCCGGCTCCGGGACCAGGGTGTTCATGATCCCGCTGTGGTCGCTCTCCCAAGGGTCGGTGGCGCGCCGCAGCAGGGTTCCCCGCGCTCTGCGCAGGAGCCCTGCGCGTTTCAACGCGCCCAGGGTGCGGACAATGGAGGTCGTGTTGCAGGACACGACGCGCGTGGCGTCGCGGCCGACCGCGCCCGCGTAACTCGACTCCGCGACGAACGAGTGCCCGGTGACGCTGTGCGTCTCGCCGCCCTGCACGATAAACTTCAGGCCGCGCTCGGCGTAGTGCGCCACATTGGCCGCGGCGACCTTCTTGGGCGTGCAGTCGACGACCACGTCGGTCGATCTCAGCAGGTCGCCGAGCGCGCCGCGCACGTCGATCCTCGCCGCGCCCATGGCCTCGGCGGCGTCCGGCGTCGCCGCATAGACCGGGACGCCCTGGTCGGCCGCCACCCTCAGGCGCCAGTCGGCGATCAGGTCCGCCACGCCCACGAGCGTCATGTCATCCTGCAGGGCCACGGCGGCGGCCACGCGCTTGCCGACGACGCCGTAGCCGTTCACGGCAACCCGGATCTGTTCGCCAGTCATCGCGCGCTCCCTTGGCCTCCGCGTAATGGTCGCTTGGCGCGGGCGGTGGGAGCTCGGACCCCTGGGCGGCGCCGACTCCAAAGACGCGGCGGCTTCGTCGACATTACCGCGGCCGTCGTTTTGTCCGCGTAAGGGAGTAGGGGCTTCCGCGTCAGTTGAATGATCCTGCCCGCCCGCGGCGGCATCGCCGTCGCGCGGCGGTCGCCCCGCTTGCCGAGATTGACGCCATGAGTAAGCCCGCCTCTCTGATCCTACCGTTCGAGAGTGTCGATCGAGCCTCGGTCGCCCAGGTGGGCGGCAAGAACGCCTCTCTAGGGGAGATGGTCCGCAATCTTGGCGGCCGGGGCGTGCGCGTACCTCCCGGGTTTGCGACCACGGCCGACGCCTACTGGCGTTTCCTCGACGGTAGCGGCCTGCGTCCCGTGATCGCGTCCGCCATCGGCGACTGGACGGACGGCAAGGCGTCGCTCGCCGATACCGGGACGCGGCTCCGCGCGGCCATCCTGGCGGCGCCCTGGCCGGCGGCGAACGCGGACTCCATTCGGAGCGCCTACCGCGATCTCTGCAGCCGCCTCGGCAAGCCGGACGCCGACGTGGCGGTCCGCTCGAGCGCCACAGCCGAGGATCTCCCGGACGCGAGTTTCGCAGGCCAGCAGGAGAGCTTCCTCAATATCCGCGGGGAGTCCGCGCTGCTGGACGCCTGTCGCCGGTGCTACGCCTCGCTCTTCACCGACCGCGCCATCAGCTACCGGCAGACCAAGGGCTTCGACCACCTGAAGGTCGCCCTCTCCGTCGGCGTCCAGCAGATGGTCCGCTCTGACCTCGCCGGCGCAGGCGTGATGTTCTCGATCGACACCGAGACCGGTTTCGACAAGGTCGTGCTGATCAACGGCGCCTGGGGCTTGGGCGAGAATGTCGTGCAGGGCGCCGTCGACCCCGATGAATACCAAGTGTTCAAGCCGCTGCTGGACCAGCCGGGAACGGTTCCGATCCTGGAAAAGCGCCTCGGCGGCAAGGCGCAGAAGATGATCTATGCCGAAGGCGGGGAGCCTCCGACCCGGAATATTCTCACCACGCCCGCCGAGCAGTCCGCGTTCGTGCTCAGCGAGGGCGAGATCATGACGCTGGCGCGCTGGGCCGTCACCATCGAGGCCCACTACGGCTGCCCGATGGACATGGAGTGGGCGAAGGACGGCGAGAGCGGGGAGATCTTCATCGTCCAGGCCCGACCGGAAACCGTCCAGTCCCGCATCGGCGCGGGCGCGGTGCACAGCTTCAAGATCATCTCCAAGGGCGCCCTGCTGGCGACGGGCCTCGCCATTGGCGACGCCGTGGTGGCCGGCCAGGTCTGCCGGATCGACAGCCCCCAGGACATCGACCGGTTCGTGGACGGGGCGATCCTGGTGACGACCGCCACCGACCCCGACTGGGTGCCGATCATGAAGCGGGCCGCGGCCATCGTGACGGACCACGGCGGCCGCACGTCCCACGCCGCCATCGTCAGCCGTGAACTCGGACTGCCCGCCATCGTCGGCGCGGAGACGGCCACTCAGGTGCTCAAGGCTGGCCAGGAGGTCACCGTCTCCTGCGCCGAAGGGGACGAGGGCTTCGTCTACGAGGGCCGCGCGGAATTCGAGGCGCAGGAACTCGACACCAGCGCGGTGCCTCAGACCTCGACCCAGATCATGCTCAACCTCGCCAACCCGGCCGCCGCCTTCCGCTGGTGGCGCTTGCCGGCCGACGGCGTGGGGCTGGCGCGGATGGAGTTCGTGGTGAGCAACCACGTGAAGATCCACCCGATGGCGCTCGTCCATTTCGACAAGGTCGAGGATCCGGCGACCCGGGCCGCGATCGACGAACTGACGGCCGGTTACGCGGATCGCAGGGAATATTTCGTCGATCGCCTCTCGCGCGGCCTCTCGCGGATCGCCGCCGCCTTCCATCCGAAGCCGGTCATCATCCGCATGAGCGACTTCAAGACCAACGAGTACGCCAACCTGCTCGGCGGCGCCGCCTTCGAGCCGAAGGAAGAGAACCCGATGCTCGGGTTCCGGGGGGCCTCGCGCTATTACTCCCCTCGCTACCGTGAAGGCTTCGCCCTCGAGTGCCGCGCGATCCGGCGCCTGCGCGAGACCCTGGGCCTGCGCAACGTCGTCGTCATGATCCCGTTCTGCCGCACCATCGGCGAAGCCTGCCGGGTGCTTGAGGTCATGGCCGAGAACGGGCTTGTGCGTGGACAGGACGGACTTGAGATCTACGTGATGTGCGAGATCCCCTCGAACGTGATCCTGGCGAAGGAGTTTGCTGACCTGTTCGATGGGTTCTCCATCGGCAGCAATGATCTGACCCAGCTGACCCTCGGCGTCGATCGGGACTCCGCTGAGTTGGCCCCGCTGTTCGACGAGCAGGACCCGGCGGTGCAATGGATGATCCAACACGTCATCCTCTCGGCGCACGAGGCGGGCGCCAAGGTTGGCCTCTGCGGGGAAGCGCCAAGCAACCACCCGGAGTTCGCTCAGTTCCTGGTACAGCTCAGCATCGACTCCATCTCGGTCAACCCGGACAGCTTCGTGGCCGTGAAGACGGCCGTGGCCGCGGCCGAGGAGGCGGCGCACACGGGGCCCGACCGCACCTCGGCGACCGCCTGAACCGAGCGGGCGGGGACGGCCATGACCGAGCATGTTCTCGCCGTGAACACCGGCTCCTCGACCACCAAGTTGGCCGTGTTTGACGTAACGGATGCTCATGCCAAGCTCCTCGTTAGGGCGCGGCTGAAGCATGGCGCCGACGATGCCACGTTTCAGGCATGGAACGCCGAGGGCGCTTCGCTGGCGGCGCCAGAGTCGGTGCGGAGCGAGCGGCGTGACCAGGGGATTCTGGATCTGTTGAACTGGGCCGAGGACGAGCTTGGGACCCCGGTCCAGGCGGTGGGTCATCGCATCGTCCAGGGGGGCGCGCACTTCCGCCAGCCGGTGATCCTCACGCCTGAGATCGCAGAGGCCCTGCAGGCGCTCGCACCGCTGGCGCCGCTTCACCAGCTGCCTTCGCTCAGCCTGGCGCTCGCGATTGCTGAAGCCCGCCCGAGCCTGCCTCAGGCGCTCGCCTTCGACACGGCGTTCCATCATGGACACGATCCGGTGGTCGACCGCCTCGGCCTGCCGCGGGCGTTTGAAGCGCAGGGGCTCCGCCGCTTCGGTTTCCACGGCCTTTCGTATGAGTACCTCGCCGGCCGCCTGCGGGCGTTGGACCCATCCGTCGCCGGTGGGCGGGTGATCGCGGCCCACCTCGGGTCGGGCGCCAGCCTCTGCGCTTTGCTTGGAGGGCGCAGCGTCGACACCACGATGGGCGCGACGCCGCTCGATGGGTTGCTGATGGGAACCCGCTGCGGATCCATCGACCCCGGTGTGATCCTCTATCTGATGCAGATGAAGGGGCTGGACGGGTCGCGGCTGAGCGATCTGCTCTACGAAGAGTCCGGTCTGTTGGGTGTCTCGGGCCTGAGCGCCGACATGCGGGTGCTGCTCCAGAGCCATGCGGCGCCGGCTCGCGAAGCCATCGAGCTCTTCGTGTTTCGGGTCGCGCGCGAGGCGGCCGCCCTGGCCGGAACCCTCGGCGGACTGGATGGGATCGTCTTCACCGCCGGCATCGGCGAGAATTGTCCGGAGGTCCGCGCCGCGATCTGTGGGCGCCTGGCCTGGCTTGGCGTGCAACTCGACGAGACGGCCAATCGGCGTGGAGACGCCAGGATCAGCACCCCGGGGAGCGGCGTCGCCGTCTGGGTCATTCCGACCGACGAGGAGCAGATGATCGCCATCCACACACGAGAGGCGATGGCGCCGGAGCGTCCAGGCGCCGTCCAACGTGGCCAAGGTGGGTTGGAGACGCCCTCATGAGCTGCGGCTGCGAAGACAATTCCTCCGGGGCCGGCACGAGAGCCGGGCGGCTCAACGCGGGCTGTTTCTGTCGAACGCTCGATGAAGCGGCGCTCCTGGCCGCGCTCCGCGAAAACCTCGGGGATCTCGCCGCCCCCATGCTGGAGGACCGCCCGCATCTGTTCTCCCGCGCGCCGGTCTTCCTGTCCGCCGACGAGGTCGCGGAGCTTCGGGCCGTCGTCGCGGCGATCGAGGAGGTGGTGCGCGACCCGTCGTACCAGCGCGCCGCGCTCGCCTGGGCGCCGGAGATCGCCCGGCGCGACTTCGGCCCGCACGGCGCGCTCATGGGCTACGACTTCCATCTGACGGCCGAAGGGGCCCGCCTGATCGAGGTGAACACCAACGCCGGCGGCGCCTTCCTGAATGCGCTGGCCGGGCAGGCGCAGCGCGTCTGCTGCGCCGACGCCGGCATCGGCCTGGCGCCGGGAGAAGCTGAGGCGTTTGCGAGGGCGGCGCGCGAGATGTTCGCCCGCGAGTGGTCGCACCAGGGCCGCGCCGGCGCGCCTCGGCGCATCGCCATCGTCGACGAGGCGCCGGCTGAGCAGCATCTCTATCCCGAGTTCCTGATCGCTCAGCGGGTGCTGGCGGCTGACGGCGCTGAGGTGCTGATCCTCGATCCGGCGGACCTGGTCTACCGCGACGGCGTGCTGTCCGCGGCCGGCGCGCCGATCGACCTCGTCTACAACCGCCTGGTCGATTTCGCCTTCGACGAGCCGCGCCACGCCGAGCTCCGCAGCGCCTACCTGGCCGGCGCCGTGGTGGTCACGCCCAACCCGCATCTGCACGCGCTCTATGCGGACAAGCGTGACCTCATCCTGTTCTCGGACTTGCCGACGCTTGCTTCATGGGGCGTCAGCGCCCCGGCGCTCGAGGCGCTGAAGGCTGTCCCCCGGACGATCCGCGTGACGGCGGAGAACGCCGAGGATCTCTGGCGGGAGCGCAAGCGGTGGTTCTTCAAACCGACGCGCGGCCACGCCAGCAAGGGCGTCTATCGCGGCGAGAAGCTGACCACGCGCGTCTGGGCGGAGATCCTCGCGGCCGACTATGTAGCCCAGGCCTATTCGCCGCCGAGTGAACGCCAGATCGCGATCGATGGGCGGCCGGAGACGCGGAAGCTGGACGTACGGCTTTACACCTATGATGGCGAAGTCCTGCTCTCGGCGGCGCGTCTCTACCAGGGGCAGGCTACCAACCTGCGGACGCCGGGCGGCGGTTTCGCGCCACTCTTCGTGGTCTGAGGCGCAGGTTCGTGTCAGCGCCGTCCCCGTCACGGCCATTGGATCGGCCCGCTCGGAACCGCGCCGTCGTCTCGTTGATCGCCGCCATCTTCGCGATCTCCATCACCTTCGGCCTCAACATGCCGCTGCTGCCGCCGCTGATCGCGGCGGTGACGGCGCGGGGCGAGGCCGTGAGCATCCCCCTGCACGCGGGGCTCCTGGCCGCGGTGTTCACCTTCGCCCTGGGCGCGGCCGCGCCGGTCTGGGGCGCCTGGTCGGACCGGGTGGGCCGCCGACCGCTCCTGCTGATCGGCATGGGCGGGTTCGCCGCGACCCTGTTCGTCTTCGCGGCGCCCGCGGGCCTCCCGGCGCTCTACGCCGTACAGTTGCTCACCGGCGCCGCGGCCGCGGCCGTGATGCCGGTGGCCTCCGCCCTGGTCGCCGACCTGGCGCCGGACGACCACTGGCGCGCCAGCCGCCTCGCCTGGCTGAACATGGCTCTGGTGGCCGGCTTCGTGCTGGGACCGGTGGCGGGGACGATGGCCGACCGGCTGCTGTTGCGCGACGTGGCCGGTCAGACCGTGCTGGTCACGCCCTTCCTGGCGGCGTCGGTTCTGGCGCTGCTGGTGCTGGCGATGCTCTGGCGCTGGGCGCCCGGGACGCCTTCGGGCCTCCCGGCCCGTCGCGCCGGACCGGGCCCGCAGGCGGGCGTCCGGGCGCTGCTTGCCCTGACCTTCATGGTGTCGCTTTCCATCGGGGTGTTCGAGGTCGCCATCGCCATCCGGGGCGGGCGCACCCTGGGACTGAGCCTCGGCCAGGTGGGCGCGCTGTTTACCGGCTGCAGCCTGCTCATGTTCGCCGCGCAGGCGGCGGTGTTCTCGCCAAGGGTCCAGCCGCGTGGCACGGCCGAGCTGTTGGCGCCGGCGTTCGTCGTCCTGGCCATGGGCATGGCTGTGGCCGGGTTCGCGACCTCGTTTCCCCTCTATGCGGTCGCCGTGGCGCTCTTCGCGGTCAGCGGCGGCGTGCTCGTGCCCGTGCTGGCCTATTGGGTGTCCCGCCGCGCGGGCGGCGCGCAGGGCCGTCAGCTCGGCCGCCAGACCGCGGCGGCGGGATTGGGGCAGGCCGCAGGGTCCAGCCTCGCGGGCGTCCTCTTCGACAGCGCCGCGCCGTCGGGCGCGGCGCTCTGGCTGGGCGCGGCCCTGGTCCTGGGTGCGGCTCTGTTCGCCTTCGCCAAGCGCCGGACCCTCCTCGACCCAGCCGCCCACCGCGCTTGAGCTGTAACAAGGCGCCGGTCGCCGCGTCCTAGTCCAATGCCGGCGCCATGGGATCAGGAGGGTGGGCCTTGAAGTTCTCGCCAAAGGCCGCCGCGGCGCTCGTCGCGCTCGGGCTCGTCGGCATCGCTGCAGCGTCCGGCGTCGCCTACTGGCGCATGCGGCCTGAACCCTTGCCGGCGCAGCTGATCTACGGCAGCGGGCGCATCGAGGCCGACGAAGTGCGGATCGCGCCCGAAGTGCCGGGCCGCGTCGTCGAGAACAGCGCGGTCGAGGGCCAGTCGGTCCGGGCGGGCGAGACCCTGGCGCGCATCGATCCCGCCGACTACAGGCTGCTGGCCGACCGGGCTGAGGCCCAGCGGGTGGCCGCGCTGCGCGCCGGCGCCCAGATCGACGCCCAGATCGGGCTCGCCGCCCACCATGCGCGGACCGCCCGGACCGACCTGGCGCGATACGAGGCGCTCGGACGGCAAGGCTGGATCCCCGCGCAGCGGCTCGACGTCGTGCGCAACGGCTACGCCGCCGCAAGCGAGCAGGTGAGCGTGCTGCGCCAGCAGCGCGCCGAGGCCGACGCCCAGGCCACCGTGGCGACGAAGTCCCTCGCGCTCGCCCGTTCGCAGATCGCCAAGACCGAGGTCGTCGCGCCGCTCTCGGGCGCCGTCCTGGAGCGCCTGGCCGAACCCGGCGAGGTGGTGGCCGCCGGACAGCCGGTGGCGGTGGTGGCGAACCTCGCGACCGTGAGGCTGAAGGTCTTCATCCTGGAAAGGGACCTGGGCAAGCTGCGCCTGGGCGCGCCCGCGCGGATCCGGGTCGACGCCTTCCCGGACCGCGAACTCCCCGCCCGCGTGGCGCGGGTCGACGCCCAGGCCCAGTTCACGCCGCGGGACGTCCACATCGCCGACGAGCGCAGCCGCACGGTCTACGGAGTGACGCTGGAGGCGGCCAATCCCGAGGGTCTGCTGAAGCCGGGGATGCCCGCCGACAGCTGGATCCTGTGGGACGCCCGGCGCGGGTGGCCGGTCGCGCTCCGCGTGCCGGACTAGGCGATGGCCCCGGGGGCGATCATCGAGGCGGAGGGGCTCGGCCGCCGCTTTGGCGGGCGCGCCGTCCTGCAGGACGTCGGCTTCCGGGTCGGGCCCGGCGAGGTGTTCGGCGTGGTCGGGCCGGACGGCGCCGGCAAGACCACCCTGCTGCAGATGGTGGCCGCCATCCTGCGTCCCTCGCAGGGCGCCTGCCGCGTGCTGGGCGAAGACGTCCGCAAGCGACCCGAGCGCGTCCAGGCGCGCATCGGATACATGTCGCAGGGGTTCTCGCTCTACGACCGGCTGACGGTGGCCGAGAACCTCGCCTTCGCCGCCGCCATCCGGGACGTGCCGAAGGAGGCCTTCGCCCACCGCAAGGCCAGGCTCCTGGCGATGGCCGGCCTGGAGCGCTTCGAGGCGCGGCGCGAGGGGGCGCTCTCCGGCGGGATGCGCAAGAAGCTCGCGCTCTGCGCCAACCTCATCCACGAACCGCCGCTTCTCATCCTCGACGAGCCGAGCCTGGGGGTGGACCCCCTGTCGCGCCGGGAGCTCTGGCGAATCCTGGACGCGGCGCGCGGTGAGGGACGATCGATCCTCTTCGCCACCTCCTACATGGACGAGGCCGACGCCAGCGACCGGGTGCTGCTGCTGCGCGACGGCCGGCCGCTGGCCACGGGCGCGCCGGCGGAGCTTCGGGGCATGGCGCGGGGGCGCGTCTACAGCGTGCGCACCCCAGACCCGGCGGCGGCCGAGGCGGCCCTGTTGAGCTCGCCGGACGTCCTGAGCTTCCAGCGCCGCTCGGCCGAGGAGGTTCGCGTCCAGCTCCGGGTGGCCGGCCGCCCGCCCGCCCTCGGGCCGCAGGGCGGGGCGCTGACGCCGGTCGAGCCGACCATGGAGGACGTGTTCACCGTGGCGGCCACCGGCGCCGGCCCGGCCGAACCCCTGTCGCCGGCGCCGGCGCGCATCGCAAGGTCGCAGGTGCTCGTCGCCGCCGAGCACGTCACCCGCCGGTTCGGCGACTTCGTCGCGGTCCGCGACGTGACGGTGGCGGTCAAGGCCGGCGAGGTGCTGGGCCTGCTTGGTCCCAACGGCGCGGGCAAGACCACCCTGATCCGCATCCTCTGCGGGCTGCTGGCGCCCAGCGAGGGGTCGGCGCAGGTGGCCGGCTTCGATGTCGCCCGCCAGAGCGAACAGGTTCGCTCCAGCATCGGCTATGTGTCGCAGAAGGTGTCGCTGTTCACCGACCTCACGGCCGGGGAGAACCTGACCTTCTTCGCCCGGGCCTACGGGGTCCCCGCCGCCGAGATGACGGCGCGCATCCGGTGGGCCTGCGACCGCGCGGGCTTCCCGACGGCCGACCAGGGCCTGGTGCGCAACCTCTCGAGCGCGCTGCGCCAACGCCTCGCCCTGGCCTGCGCCACCGTCCACCGGCCGAAGGTGCTGTTCCTCGACGAGCCGACCTCCGGCGTCGACCCGCTGTCCCGGTTCCGCTTCTGGCGGCTGATCTCGGCCCTGGCCGGCGAGGGCGTCGCGGTGATCGTCTCCACCCATTACCTGGAGGAGGCCACCTACTGCGACCGTCTCGGCCTGATGATGGACGGCCGGATGATCGCGCTCGGGTCCCTGGCCGCGCTGAATGCGGAGCTCGGCCTCGCCCAGGCGCGCGTCGAGGACGTGTTCCTCGGGTTCATTGCGCAGGCCCGGGGCGAGGCGAGGGCGGCATGAAGCTCTCGCGCATGCTCGCCTTCGGCCGCAAGGAGGTCCTGGAGATCGTCCGCGATCCGATCACGGTGTGGATCGCGCTCTTCATGCCGCTGGTGATGCTGTTCCTGTTCGGCTACGCGCTCTCCTTCGACGTGGAGAACGCCCCGCTCGTCATCGTCGACCACGACAAGAGCGCCGCCAGCCGCTCGCTCTCGGACCAGTTTCTGAACACCCGCTACTTCCGGTTCGCCGGCGCCCCGGAGGACGAACGGGCCGCCGAGCACGCCCTGATGCAGGGCCGGGCGCGCGCGGTGCTCTCCATCCCGCCGGGGTTCGGACGGCGCCTCTCGCGCGGCGAAGCCGCTCCGGTCGAGTTCCTGGTGGACGGCACCTATGCGTCGACGGCGTCCATCCTCTCGGCCTATGGGCGCGCGATCATGTACGCCTTCCCGAGCGGGACGCTGCAGACGCCGGTCCAGCCGGAGGTGCGCGTCTGGTACAATCCCCAGCTGCGCAGCCGCGACTTCATCGTGCCAGGGCTGTTTGCCGTGATCCTCATGGCCTTCCCGCCGCTGCTCACCGCCCTGGCCGTGGCGCGGGAAAAGGAGCTGGGCACCATCGCCCAGATCTACGCCTCACCCCTGACCAAGATCGAGTTCATCATCGGCAAGCTGCTGCCGTACGTCGCCATCGCGGCCCTGCAGCTCGCCATCGTGCTCGCGGCGGGCTTCCTGTGGTTCAAGACGCCGATGCACGGGAGCCTGGCGCTGCTGGCGACGCTCGGGCTCGTGTACGTGGTCTGCACGGTCTCGATCGGGCTGCTGGTCTCCACCCTGGTCCGCACCCAGGTGGCCGCCATGCTGGTCACGCTGATCGTGACGCTGATGCCGTCGTTCCTGTTCTCCGGCTTCGTCTATCCCGTGTTCACGATGCCCGAGTTCTTCCAGGGCTATTCGGCCCGGATCCCCACGATGTACTTCGTGAACATCTCGCGGGGGATCGTCATGCGCGGGGCGGGGCTGGCCGAGCTCTGGACCAACGTCGCCGTGCTCGTGGTCTACACCGTCGTCGTCCTGGCGCTCGCCACCTGGCTCTTCAAGAAGCGGATCGCGTGATGCTGCGCGGACGCCTCTACGGCCTGATCGCCAAGGAGTTCGCGCAGATGCTGCGCGACCCGGTGGTGCTATTCCTGATCTTCTGGCTGACCACCGTCGAAGTGGTCATGTGCACCATGGCGCTGGGCTTCGACGTAAAGGACCTGAAGCTCGGGGTGATCGACCACGACCGCAGCGCGGCCAGCCGCGCCCTGGTGCGCGAGCTCACGTCCGCCGACACCTTTGTGCTGCACGACGAGTTCACGTCCATGCGGCAGGCGGAGCGCCAGCTGCAGCGCGGCGCGCTGGACGCGGTGGTGGAGGTTCCGCCGGACTTCGGGGCCCGCATCGCGGCCGGCCGACAGGCCTCCCTCGGCGTGGTGGTGGACGGCTCGAACGCCAATGTGGCCTCCCGCGCCCGGGCCTATGTGGTCGAGTTGACCGCGAGCTTCACCCGCGAGCAACTCATGGGATCGATGGCCATGCGGGCCGGCGTGCGGCCGGTGGTGCGGGTCTGGTACAATCCGGACCTCACCAACACCCGCTTCATGGCGCTCGGCATGCTCGCGCAGGCGGGGTTCATGCTGGCCGTGATCCTGCCGGCCGCCGGGATGGTCCGGGAGAAGCAGAACGGCACGCTGGAGCAGATCCGGGTCACGCCGATCCGGGCGCACGAGCTCTTCATCGGCAAGGTGACGCCGCCGATCGTGATCTGTCTCGGATCTCTCTTCCCCACCCTGCTGGTGCTGCGCCTGCTGGGCGTGCCGATGAACGGCAGCCTGACGACCCTCCTCGGGCTCGACCTTCTGTTCCTGCTGAGCGCCGTCTCGATCGGGGTTTTCGTGGCGACCGTCACCACCACCTTGCAGCAGGCCATGCTGACGAGCTTCTTCGGCCTCTTCCCCTTGCTCTTCCTCTCCGGGAGCATCGCGCCCATCGAGAGCATGCCCCCCTGGCTGCAGCTCGGGACCGAGATCAGCCCGCTGCGCCACTTCATCGAGAGCATCAGCGGCCTGTTCCTGAAGGGCGCGGGCATGGGCGAGCTCTGGCCGCACGCCGCCGCGCTCGCCGCGATCAGCGCGCCGATGTTCTTGGCGAGCTGGCTGCTCTTCCGCCGCCAGTGGTGAGCCCGTTCGCCGGCGCCTTCCTCGGCGGGCCGAGCCGGCCCCGCGGCTCCCGAGTCCGCGGCGGGTCCCGCCGGTCCCGGCCGCAGCCCGGGCGAAACCTCCGTGAGCGCCAGGCGTTGGTCCGCTGGGCGCGGGGTGCGCACGGGCCACCTGACGCCGCGACCGCCATCCGAGCGCCATGACTGATCGGGCCGACTCCCTCGTCGATCGAAGCCTGATCCTCGACATCAGCGCCTTCGACGCGGCCATGTTCGATCTGGACGGCGTCGTCACCCGGACCGCGACGCTTCACGCCGCCACCTGGCGCGCGCTGTTCGACGACGTCCTTCGCGGGCGCGCCCAGGCCGGCGGGGAGGCGTTCCGCCCCTTCGACGCGGACGGCGACTATCGCCGCTACGTCGACGGCAAGCCGCGCCACGACGGCATCCGCAGCTTCCTGGCTTCGCGCGGGATCACCCTCCCCGAGGGCGGGCCGGACGACGGCCCGGGCCGCCAGACGGTCTTCGGCCTCGGCGCCCGCAAGAATGCGCTGTTCCGCGAAGCCCTGGCGCGATCCGGTGTCGAGGTGTTCGAAGACTCCGTCGCCTTCATCCGCCGGCTGCGCGCCGCGGGGCTGAAGACGGCCGCCGTCTCCTCGAGCAAGAACGCGAGGGCCGTCCTGGACGCGGCCGGCCTTGCGGACCTCTTCGATATCCGGGTCGACGGCCTCGAATCCGAACGCCTTGGCCTGAGAGGCAAACCCGCGCCCGACACCTTCCTCCATGCCGCCCGTGCGCTCGGCGTCGATCCCGCACGCGCCCTGGGCGTGGAGGACGCCCTCGCCGGCGTCGAGGCGATCCGGGCCGCCGGCTATGGCCTGGTCCTGGGCGTCGACCGGTCCGGACGGACCGCCGCGCTGCGCGCGCACGGCGCCGGGCTGGTCGTGCAGGACCTGGGCCAGCTCCGGATCGTTTCGGCCCCGCCCGCCGCGGACCGGCGACGGGCTTCCGACGGACCGCCCGGAGGCTGGTCCCTCCCGGCGATCCCGACCCGCGAGGCGGCCTGGTTGCTCGTGGAGGACGGCTTCACGCTCACGCGTGAGCACGAGCTGGAATCCATCTTCGCGATCGGCAACGGGCATCTGGGATCGCGGGCGTCGCTGGCGGAGGGGAGCGCGATGTCCGCGCCCGCCACCTTCGTCGCCGGATTGTTCGATCCACAGCCGGGACCGACCCCCGGCCTTGCCATCCTGCCGGATTGGGCGCGGCTCTCGATGACGATCGCGGGCCAGCCGCTTCGGCTGGATGCGGGGAAGATCCTCGAGCACCGTCGCACGCTCGACCTGAAGCAGGGCATCCTCTGGCGCGAGTGGCGCCATCAGGACCCCGCCGGCCGGATAACGGCCCTGCGCGGGCTCCGCCTCGCGTCCCGGGCCGACCGGCGTCTCCTCATCCAGTCGGTGGTGGTGTCGCCGGAGAACTACAGCGGATCACTCGGCGTCGACGGCGTCTTCAGCGGGATCGTCACGCGATCCTTCGGTGACGATGTCACCGTCGCGCTGGGGACTGCGAGCCGGCTCGGCGAGACGCGCGGCCTCGCGCCTGCGTCCCTGCCGGGGCCGCCTGCGCAGGTCGAACTCGAACGCGGCAAGAGCTATCGGGTCGACCGGGTGGTCGCCGTTTGCACCTCGAGGGACGAGGAGCAGCCGCAAGCGGCCGCACGCACCTACGCCGACCGCGCGATCGGCGCTGGGCTGCCCGCGCTGCTGTCCGCCCACCGGCAGGCCTGGAGGGTCAGGTGGGAGGCGAGCGACATTCGCCTCGAGGGCGACCCCGCCGCCCAGCGCGCGCTTCGGTTCGCCGCCTACCACCTGCTCAGCGCCGTGGATCCTGACGACGAGCGGGTGTCGATCGGAGCCCGGGCCCTCACCGGCGCCGCCTACAACGGTCATGTGTTCTGGGACACCGAGATCTTCATGCTGCCGTTCTTCGTCCTGACCTGGCCGGAGGCGGCGCGGGCGCTCATGATGTACCGCCACGGGACGCTGCCGGCGGCGCGGGAAAAGGCGGCCCGGCGCGGCGAGCGCGGCGCCTTCTACGCCTGGGAATCCGCCGACACCGGCCAGGACGTGACGCCGTCGTCCGTCGTCGCGCCGAACGGCGAGGTCGTGCCCATCCTGCTTGCGGACCAGGAGCAGCACATCACCGCCGACGTCGCCTATGGCGTCTGGAGCTACTGGCGCGCGACCGCGGACGACCGCTTCCTGCTCGACGCCGGCGCCGAGATCCTGCTGGAGACCGCGCGCTTCTGGGCGGGCCGCGCGCGGCTGGAAACGGACGGCCGCCGGCACATCCGTGGCGTGGTGGGGCCGGACGAGTACCACGAGACGGTCGACGACGACGCGTACACCAACGGCATGGCGCAGTGGAACCTGGAGGCCGGCGAAGCGGTGGCGAGACTCCTCAGCGAGCGTTGGCCGGCGCGCTGGAAGGCGCTTTCGAGCGCCCTGCGCCTGGACCTCGGCGAGGCCCTGTCCTGGGCGGCGGCGGCCCGGGAAATCCACACGGGCTTCGACGCGCGCACGGGCCTCTTCGAGCAGTTCGAAGGGTACTTCGGCCTGGAGGAGATCGAGCTTGCGGCGTTCGAACCGCGCACCGCGCCGATGGACGTGCTGCTGGGGCGCGACAGGATCCGCGGCTCGAAGGTCATCAAGCAGCCCGATGTGGTGATGCTGCTGCATCTGCTCTGGGACCGGTTCCCGCCCGAGGTCCGAACGGCGAATTTCCGTTACTATGAGCCGCGCTGCGCGCACGGCAGCTCGCTCAGCCCGGCGATCCATGCGGCGGTCGCGGCCCGGCTTGGCGACGTGGCGCTCGCGGAGCGCTATTTCCGGCAGGCGAGCGAGATCGACCTGGCGGACAATATGGGCAACGCGTCGGGGGGCGTGCACGCGGCCGCCCTGGGCGGCCTGTGGCAGGCCGCGGTGTTCGGCTTCGCGGGCCTTCGGCTCGGGGACGGCGCGCCGTCCTGCGAACCCAACCTTCCACCACATTGGCGTGAGCTGTCGTTCCGGTTGCAGTGGCGCGGCCGGGACCACGCGTTCACACTGTCGAACGACCGCGCGCCAGCGGGGCCCGGGGCCCAGGAGCTTGGGTCATGAGCGATGACTTGGTGATCCTCGTGCCGCTGGACGGTAGAGCCGCCGCCTTGCCGGCCCTCTCCGTGGCCAAGGTCTTCGCCGAGTTGGAAGGCGCGCCGGTGCGCATCCTGCACGTGACGGAGCAGGCCCTGCCGGCGGCCGAGTTGGCGCGTCGGCTCGGATTGGGGGCCATGTCGCCGCGCGGCGCCGGCGTCGAGTCCCGCACCGGTGAGCCCGCCGCCGCCATCCTGGCGGCGGCCCGTGACCTGCGCGCGCGCCTCATCGTGCTCTGCCTCCACACCGCGCCCGGCAGCCCGGCCGACGCCGTCGGCGCGACGGCCCTGGCGGTGCTGCGCGGGGCGTCCTGCCCGGTGATCCTGGTCAATCCCACACGCGCCCTGGGCGACTGGCGCCTGAGGAAGGTCCTGCTCCCGCACGAGGGAACCCCGGCGACCAGCGACGCGGTGAAGCCGGGCGCCGAACTCGCGCGCCGCGCCGGCGCCGAACTGCTGGTGCTCGTGGTGGCCGCGACCGGCGGCCCGGTTCCGCAGGCGCGGGGATCGATCGCCTCGCCCTTCTACCTGGATCAGCCTCAGCATGAATGGCCCGCCTGGGCGGGCGAGTTCATCGAACGGCTGGCCTGCGTGTGCCCCCTCGACGACCTGCGCGTCCGGTTGCTGCTCGGGCGCGGGACGCCCTCCTCGGAGATCCTGCGCGTGGCGCGCGAAGAAGCCGCCGACCTCATTATCCTGGCCTGGAAGGGGGAGTGGGCCCCGGAACACGCCGAGACGCTCAAGGCGGTCGTGCGCGAAGCGACCTGTCCCACCATGGTCGTGCGCGTCTGAGCGGATGCGGTCGCCCACCGCAGGCTGGACGGCGAGCGTCGGCGGGCAAGCTTGATGGGCCTCAACGGCCGTCCCGCGCATGGGGCGGATCGCAGGGGCGGGAAGAGGAGCAAGGCTATGACGCGGGAACATCGGAACGCCGGCGAGGCCGGCAGCCGCGGCGCGAAGGCGCCGATGGACAAGGTGGACGAGGCCGGCGTGGAGTCGTTCCCCGCCAGCGATCCGCCCGCCTGGACCGGCGGCCTGGAGCCCGAGCCATTTCCATTCCGCGGCGGGCGCCGTCGCCGCACAGCCCCTCCGACGGTGTGAGGTCAGGCATGGACGTCGTGGTGTTCGAAGCGGAGGAATGGGAGCACGCGGCCTGCCTGCGCCTCGAGCCCCAGCACAGGGTCCGCTGCACGGCCGAACGTCTGACGCCCGCGACGGTCGGCGCCTTCGCGGAGGCGCAGGTCGTGGCCACCTTCATCAAGTCGGAGCTTTCGGCGGCGGTCATCGCCGCGCTGCCGAAGCTTCAGCTGATCGCCACGCGATCGACGGGCTACGACCACATCGACCTCGAGGCCTGCCGACGCCGCGGCGTCGCGGTGTGCAATGTGCCGGACTATGGCGATCCGACGGTCGCTGAGCACGCCTTCGCCCTGCTGCTGGCGGTCTCGCGCCGCATCGTGGAGGCCGCCCATCGGACCCAGCGGGGCGACTTCTCCATGGAGGGGCTTCGCGGATTCGATCTCGCGGGTCGGACCCTGGGCGTCGTGGGCGCGGGACGCATCGGCCGGCGCGTCCTCCAGATCGCGCGCGGCTTCGGGATGGCCGCCCTGGCCGCCGATACGCGACCCGATCCGGCGGCGGCGCGGAGCCTCGGCTTCCGATATGTCGCGCTGGACGCGCTCCTGCGGGAAGCCGACGTGGTCAGCCTCCACGTTCCGGGCGGGCCGGAAACGCGCGACATGATCTCCGACGCTCAGTTCGCGGCCATGAAACCGGGGTCGGTCCTGATCAACACCGCGCGCGGCGGGGTGGTCAACGCCGCGGCCCTGGTGCGCGCGCTGACGAGCGGCCGATTGGCTGGCGCGGGCCTCGATGTCGTCTCGGAGGAGCCGCTCGTCCGCGAGGAGGCCGAGATCTTCCGCTCGGGGACGGAGCTCGACCCGGCGCAGCTGCGATCGCTCCTCGCCACCAGCGCCCTGCTGCGCCTCCCCAACGCCGTGGTGACGCCCCACATCGCCTACGACACGACCGAGGCCCTCGAGCGGATCGTCGCGACCACCCTCGACAACATCGAGGCGTTCGCCCGGGGCGAGCCCAGGAACCTGGTGGTCCCGCCGGACCCGGGTCCCGCGCCCATGGAGACGCGCCCCTGAGACAGGCCGCCGTGGCGCAGGCGGCGGCGAGACCGCCGGGCGTGTCCGCCCCCCTCGGCCGCCGCGGCGGCCCTTGACCTGCCTCAAGGCGCTGGCGGCGGGCGGCGGGCAGACTGCGTCTTCAATCCTGGAGACTCCCATGAAGACCATCCTGATCGCCTTGGCCGCCACCGCCCTCGCGGCCGGCCCCGGCCTCGCCCAGCCGGCTCATCCCGAGCATCATCCCGCGGCGGCCGCCGCCACCGCCACCCCCGACGCCCCCACGCACGAGATGTGCAAGGGGGTGATGGGCAAGCACATGGACCCGAAGGTGGTCCACGAGCACAGCCGCGAGAAGGGCGGCCCGGTCATGTGGCCGAACGGCAAGCCCCTGACCAAGGCCGAGATGCAGAAGATGCACGAACGCTGCGCGGCCAGGATGGCCGCCGAACCGGCGAAGTAGCGGCTTGGCGCGGCTAGGCCGGCCTACCAGTCCCGGTAGCGTCTGGCGTAGCCGTCGTCGCCGTAGCCGTCGTCGCCGTAGCCGTTGTAGCGCGGGGCGTAGCTGTAGCCGCCCCGGTAGCTCCGGTCATGGTCGTGCCGGGTCCCGGGGTGGTCGCGATGGAACTCGCGGTGATCCGCGCGGTCCTCGCGATGATAGTCCCGATGGTCGCGGCGGCTGTAGAAGCCGTCCCGGTGCGCCTCGCGGTGCTCCCAGCGGGAATCGCGATGGTATCGCCCATGTTCCCGGTGGTCGCCGCGATGGCTGCGCCACCCGTCATCGTCGGCGAAGGCCGCGGCGGCGGGCGCCGATAGGGCCAGCACGGCCCCGGCCAGGAGGAGTGTCTTCATCCGGATCTCCGGTTCGATTGGGCGACGGCGCGCCCGCGAAGCGTCCCTTCTTCCAAAAGGTCGGGTCCGCGGCCTGAACGCGGCCTGAACGCCGCGTTTCGCCGCGTCCCGGCAAGACGGCTCAGGGGGCGGCGCCGGCCGCCCGCGACGACCAGTGCACATGGACGATCCGCCAGCCGCCGGCCTGGCGTCGCAGCACCATGGTCTCGGTGGTGACGCGGTCCACGTCTCGCGCCTTGTAGCGGCCGCGGGTGCGGCCTTCGCTGGCCACCCAGGCCAGGTCGCCGGCGCCGCCGCCGGTTCGGCGCGTCAGCTCCGAGCCCACGGCCTGGGCGAAGGCGGCGTCCCCCGCCAGGTGCGCCGCGGCGTACTCCGCGCGCGAGCGCTCGGCCCCGCCGGCCTCGAAGATCAGCACGGCCTCGCCGAGATGCGACGTGGCGGCCGCGGTGTCGCCGCGCCGCAGGGCCGCATGGAAGGCGTCGACCACCGCCGCCGCGGCGGCGGGGGCCTGCGGCGCGTCTGCGGCCGGGGCGGTGGCGTGCGGCTGCGGGTGGGCCTGCGCGAACGTGGCGGCGAGGCTCGCACCGAAGGCGAGGGCGGCAAGGCGTCCGTTGGGGGTCATCGACGTTCTCCGGTCTTCAGGGGGGCGGGCGCGGGGCGGGCGCGAGGGCCTCGGCCAGAAGCCGGCGGGCGCGGTAGACCCGGGTCTCCACGGCCTTGACGCTGAGGCCGAGGATGTCGGCCGTCTCCTGCTGCGAACGACCTTCGATGGCGGTCAGCAGGAGCGGCGCCTTCAGGGCGTCCGGCAGCCGCGCGATGGCGCGGTCGACGCGGACAAGCCGCTCCTGGCGCATCAGCGCCTCGTCCGGCCGCGCGGCCGGATCGGGGTGGTGGCGCGCGTCCGTGTCCTCCGGCGGCCGATCCCCGAAGATCAGCCGGCGGAAGGCGCGGCGGCGACCGCGGTCGCGGGCCTTGTTGACGGCGATCGTGCGGAGCCAGGCGCCGAAGGGGCGCGCCGGATCGTAGCGGGCCAGCGCGCTCCAGGCGGCGATGAAGGCCTCGTGCGTGGCCTCGCGGGCCTCCTCCGGGTCGCCCAGGTAGCGGCGCAGAAGCCGGTGAAGCCCGTCCTTGTGGCGCGACACCAGCGCCGCATAGGCGCGGTCGTCTCCCGCCGCGGCCCTGCGGGCCAGGTCGGCGTCGCTCGGCCCATCCGCCTGCGTCACGTCGCGTCTTCGGTCAGCGCCTTCACCACGGTGTCATCGAAGATCTTCGCCTGGCGCGGCGTCAGCACCTGGCGCATGGCGAGCACGTGCAGGATCGTCTCCTTCTGCAGCTGCCCCATGGCGTGGTGAAACCGGTCGACCGCCTGCTGCACCGCCGGGGAATAGGCGTGCTCCTGGCCGATCGCCCGGGCGAGCTCGACGTTCGCGGCGCGCATTTCCGCCTCGAGCGCCTGGCGGCGAATCGCGAAGTCGCGCTCCAGGCCGCTGATGCGCCGCTCCTGCTCGGCCGTGAGGCCCAGCTTCTTGTGCATGAGGTCGTGAAGCGGCGGCTCCTCCCGCATCCGCGTCACCATATAGCTCGCGCCCGCCCAGGCGCCCCCGATCGCCACCAGAGCGGACAGCAGGAGCGTCAGCAGGAGACCCCGGGTGAAGGTCATCGACCGCCTTCCAGAAGCGTCGAGGGCGCCAGGTGCGCCGAGCTGGAAAAGGTGTCGAAACCATCGGGCCCGGCGAGCGTGGCGGCGGCGGCCATGCCGCCCGCCGTGACGCCGACCGCCAGGGCGAGGCCTATGGACGCGACCCGTACGGGGGCCAGGGCCCGGGCCGCGCGCAGCGCATCGCGGTGTCGCGACACCCCGCGAAGGACAGCGTCCTCCAATCCCTCCAGAGACGCGTCCGGCGCCTCGCGCGCCAGGCGGTTCAACAGGTCGTCAAGTTGGTCCGGCATCGGTCGTCCTCGCCTTGCTACCCGGATATACGCGCGGCGGCGCTTCATCCCGCAAGCTTCGTCGGAGCCAGGGCTTCGTGCACCGGACGAAGCGGTGGCGTGAGGGGTCGGCGCCGCCCGCGCGTATCCCCTGGGAAGCACCGGCCTTGACCTTCCAGCGGTGGGAAGGTGCATCGAGGGCCGCGCATTGAAGCGTGGGGCGGCGAGGCAGGGAGACCGCGCATGAACATCGGCCAGGCGGCGCGCGCCTCCGGCGTCAGCGCCAAGATGATCCGGTACTACGAGCAGATCGGCCTGGTGCGTCCGGCGGACCGGACGGACAGCAACTACCGCAGCTTCGACCCGCGCAACGTCAACGAGCTGCGCTTCATCCGGCGCGCCCGCGGCCTCGGCTTTTCCGTGGAAGAGATCGCCAACCTGCTGTCGCTGTGGCGTGACCGCGGCCGGCCGAGCCGCGAGGTCAAGGCGATCGCCGAGTCCCACGTGACCGACCTGGAGACGCGCATCGCCGAGATGCAGGCCATGGCCGACACCCTGCGTCACCTCTCGCACTGCTGCGCCGGCGACGATCGGCCGGATTGCCCGATCCTCGCCGACCTGGCCGGGAACGGCGCCGCGCCGGACGGCCCGGCGGCGAAGCGGCCGACCGGCCGCTTCGGGCGCTGAGGCGGCTACTGGATCGCCACGACCTGCTTGCCGGCGGCGTCGAGGGTGAAGGTCACCGTCTTGCCGGTCCTCGCGGCGGCCAGGACCTGGGGCGAGGCCTTGAAGTCCATGGTCATCGCCGGCCATTTCAGCGCCGCGATCGGGCCATGGTGGATCTTGATCGTGCCGGCCTTGGCGTTCACGCCCTTGATGACGCCCGTCCCCTTGATCGCGCCGGCCGCCGAGGCGGCTGCGGGCGCGGCGTGGTCGTGCCCGGCATGCTGAGCGAAGGCCGGCGTGGCGAGCGCCAGCGCGCCGGCGACAACGAGGGTGAGCTTCATGGACGATCTCCTCTGGGACAGGTTCCCGGTGGCCGGGGCCCGCAGGGATGCGGGCGGTCGCGGGGTATACGCGCGGAGCCACGAGACCCCTCATCCGCACGGCGACGGCCTGGCGGCCCTTGACCTTCCCAGGGTGGGAACCCCCATGTGAGGCGCCGAACACATCCAAGGAGGTTCCAGATGCTTCGGTTGAACGTGGACGGCATGAGCTGCGGCCACTGCGTCGGCGCGGTGACCCGCGCCGTGCAGGCCGTGGACCCCAAGGCGCAGGTGCATGTCGACCTGGCCGCCAAGACCGTGGAGGCGCACACCGACGCGGGGCGCGACGCCGTGGCCGAGGCCATTGCGAACGCCGGCTACGCCGTCCAGCCCGCCTGAGGGTTCCGGGGGCGGAGGCCGGCTCCGCTCCCAACCTTTCCTCGCCGCGAGCTTGGGAATTCGCGGGATATCTTCCGAGACGGCGGGGAACGAGTCCGCGGCGGGCAGGTTGGTAGGCTTCCCCAACCCCGAAGGAGGCCTCCATGCACGTCCAGGAGATGATCGGCACGCACCCGTCCGTCCGCGGCGCCGCCAACGCTGCGCTCATCCGCTGCATCGAGGCCTGCTACGACTGCGCCCAGGCCTGCACCGTTTGCGCTGACGCCTGCCTGGGCGAGGACCGGGTCAAGGACCTGATCCAGTGCATCCGCCTGAACCTGGACTGCGCCGACGTGTGCGCGGCCGCCGGGCAGGTGGCGTCTCGCCGCACGGGTACCAACGAGGCGACCATCAAGCGCCTGCTCGAGGCCTGCGCCGAGACATGCCGGCTGTGCGGCGACGCGTGCGAACGGCACGCCCACATGGCGCATTGCCGGATCTGCGCGGACAGCTGCCGCCAGTGCGAGCAGGCCTGCCGCGAGGCGGCCGGCTCGATCACGCCGACGCTGCAGTAGTCCCCCTCAGCCGTGGGTCGCGAAGATCCGGGTGCGGCCGCCCCGGTCGAGGAGCAGCAGCGTCTCGAACCGTTCGGTCGCCCCGCCGGGCTGTTCCATGCCCGGCGAGCCGATGGGCATGCCCGGGACGACGAGGCCGAGGCCCTTCGGCCGCTCCCGCAGCAGGCGGACGACGTCCGCCGGGGGCACGTGTCCTTCCACGACGTAGCCGCCGACGAGACCGGTGTGGCACGACGACAGGGTGAACGGTATCCCGTGCTTCGCGCGCACGGGGGCGAGGTCCTCGAGTTCGACGACCTTCGGCGCGAAGCCGGCGCGGCGCATGTGGGTGACCCAGCCGCCGCAGCAGCCGCACCAAGGCGTCTTGTAGACGATCACCTCGCGCGCCTCGGCGCGGGCGCAGCCCGCCGTCAGGGCGAGCGACCCGAGAGCCAGCGTCAGGCTGCGACGGGTGGGACGCTTCATGGTCTTTCTCCTGGGCTTGAAGCGGAGGGCAGAACCGACGCCGGCCACCGGCGGCGCAGCAGCAGATAGCCCGCGGGGATCACCAGCATCGAGAGCAAAGGGGCGGTGAGCATGCCGCCGATCATCGGGGCGGCGATGCGGCTCATGACCTCCGAGCCGGCGCCGTGGCCGATCAGGATCGGCGCGAGGCCGGCGAGGATCACCGCGACCGTCATGGCCTTGGGCCGCACCCGCAGCAGGGCGCCCTCGCGGACGGCCTCGTCGAGCCGGTCGGGGCCGTGCTCGGCGAGCGCGTGCTTCAGGTAGATCAGCATCACCACGCCGAACTCGGCAGCGACGCCGGCCAGGGCGATGAAGCCCACGCCGGTGGCCACCGACTGGTGGTAGCCCAGGATGTAGAGCGTCCAGATGCCGCCGGTCAGCGCGAAGGGAAGCGTCCCCATGATCAGGGCGGCCTCGTCCCAGCGCCGGAAGGTCGCGTAGAGCAGGAGGAAGATGATCGCCAGCGTCGCGGGCACCACCAGTTTCAACCGCTCGGCGGCGCGCTGCAGATACTCGAACTGGCCGGCGTAGGCGACGGAGACACCCGGCGGCGGCTTCACCTCCCGGGCGACGGCCGTCCGCAGGTCGGTGACCACGGAGCTCAGGTCGCGGCCGCGGACGTCCACATAGACCCAGGTCGAGGGGCGGGCGTTCTCCGTCTTCAGCATCGGCGGGCCGTCGACGATCTCGATGTTTGCCACCGTCCCGAGCGTGATCTGCTGGCCCGTGGGCGTGAGGACGGGGAGCGTCCGCAGGCCCTCGAGGCTGTCGCGCAGCTCGCGCGGATAGCGGACGTTGATCGGGTAGCGGGCCACGCCCTCGACGGTCTCGCCGATCGTCTCGCCGCCCACGGCGCCGGAGACGATCTCCTGCACATCGGCGATGTTGAGGCCGAAACGGGCGGCCGCGGCGCGGTCGATGTCGACATCCACGTAGCGCCCGCCGGTGAGCCGCTCGGCGAGGGCCGAGCTGACGCCGGGCGTGGTCTTGGCGACGACTTCAACCTGGGCCGCCACCCGGTCGAGCTGGGCGAGGTCGGTCCCCGACACCTTCACGCCGATGGGGCTCTTGATGCCGGTGGCCAGCATGTCGATGCGGTTGCGGATCGGCGGGACCCAGACATTGGCGAGGCCGGGGACCTTCACCACCCGGTCCAATTCCTCCACGAGCTTGTCGGGCGTCATGCCGGGCCTCCACTGGTCGCGCGGCTTCAGCTGGATGGTGGTCTCGAACATCTCCAGCGGCGCCGGGTCAGTCGCGGTTTCGGCGCGGCCCGCCTTGCCGAACACCGTCTTCACCTCCGGCACGGTCATGATCAGTTTGTCGGTCTGCTGCAGCAGTTCCGAGGCCTTGGCGGCCGAGATCCCCGGCAGGGCCGAGGGCATGTAGAGCAGGTCGCCCTCGTCCATGGGGGGGATGAACTCTCCCCCCAAGCGGCTCAGCGGCCAGGCGGTGGTGGCGAAGACCGCCAGCGCGATCAGCAGCACGGTCCTGGGCTTCTTGAGCACCCAGTCGATGGCCGGCCGGTAGGCGGCGGTGAGCCAGCGGTTCACCGGGTTGGCGTCCTCGGCCGGGATGCGGCCGCGGATCAGGTAGCCCATCAGCACCGGGACGAGCGTCACCGACAGGATCGCCGCGCCCGCCATGGCGTAGCTCTTGGTGAAGGCGAGCGGGGAGAAGAGGCGGCCTTCCTGCGCCTGCAGGGCGAACACCGGCACGAACGACAGGGTGATGATCACCAGGCTGAGGAACAGGGCCGGTCCGACCTCGGCCGCCGCCTCGGTGACCACGCGCCAGCGGGTGTCCTCGCTCATGGCCTCGCCGGGATGGTCGTGCGCCCAACGCTCCAGCCGTTTGTGGGCGTTCTCGATCATCACCACCGCCGCATCGACCATGGCGCCGATGGCGATGGCGATGCCGCCCAGCGACATGATGTTGGCGTTCACCCCCTGGATGCGCATGAGCAGGAAGGCGAAAAGCACGCCCAGCGGCAGGGTGAGGATCGCCACCAGGGCCGAGCGCGCGTGCCAGAGGAAGAGCGCGCAGACGACACCGACGACGATGAACTCTTCCAGCAGCTTCTGCGTCAGGTTCGAGATCGCCCGGTCGATCAGCTGGGAGCGGTCGTAGGTGGTGACCAGCTCGACGCCGGCCGGCAGGCTCTTCTTCAGCTCGTCGACCTTGTCCTTGACCTTGGCGAGGGTGGCGCGGGCGTTCTGGCCCGAGCGCAGGATCACCACCCCGCCGGCCACTTCGCCCTCGCCATTCAATTCGGCGATCCCGCGGCGCATCTCCGGGCCGAGCTGGACGGTGGCCACCTCGCCGAGCCGCACCGGCACGCCGCCGGCCGCGGTGCGCAGCGGGATGGCGCGGAAGTCGTCGAGGCTTTTCAGATAGCCGGAGGCGCGGACCATGTACTCGGCCTCGCCCATCTCCAGCACTGAGCCGCCGGCCTCCTGGTTGGCGCGGCGGATCGCCTCGACCGCCTGGCTGTGCGTGACCCCGTAGCCGGCGAGCTTGGTGGGATCGAGCACCACCTGGTACTGCCGCACCATGCCACCGATGGCGGCGACCTCGGCGACGCCGGGCACGGTCTTCAGCTCGTAGCGCAGGAACCAGTCCTGGAGACTTCGGAGCTGGGAGAGGTCATGGCGGCCGCTGCGGTCGATCAGGGCGTATTCGTAGATCCAGCCCACGCCGGTGGCGTCCGGCCCCAACGTCGGCCGCGTCCCCGCCGGCAGCCGGCCCTGCGCCTGGCTGAGGTACTCCAGCACCCGCGAGCGGGCCCAGTAGAGGTCGGTTCCGTCCTCGAAGAGCACATAGACGAAGCTGTCGCCAAAGAAGGAGTAGCCGCGGACGGTCTTCGCGCCGGGCACCGAGAGCATGGTGGTGGTCAGGGGATAGGTGACCTGGTTCTCGACGATCTGCGGGGCCTGGCCGGGATAGGTGGTCCGGATCACCACCTGCACGTCGGAGAGGTCAGGCAGCGCGTCCACCGGCGTCGAGCGCACGGCGAGCCCGCCGGCGACCAGAAGCGCCAGGGCGGCCAGGATGACCAGGAAGCGGCCGCGCACCGAGGCGCGGATGATGGCGGCGATCATCGGGCCGCCGCCGGGCTTAGGCGGCGCACCACCGCTCCGCCAGGGGTCTGCTCGAAGGCGAAGGTCACCTGGTCGCCCGCGCTGATCCCCCGCGCGAGCGCCGGATCGGCGAGGCGGAAGCTCATGGTCATGGCGGGCCACTCAAGCGCCGGCACGGCCTGGTGGCTGAGGGTCACGGCCTCGGGCGCGATCTGCTCGACCCGGCCAACGCTCTCGTGCAGCGCCGGCGCCGCGGCCTTCGGTGCGGCCGGCGACACGGCGCGCGCGGCGACGCCGGAGAGACTGGCCTCGCTGTCCAGCAGGAACTGCCCGGAGGCCACGACCGTCTCGCCTTCTGAGAGGCCCGCGAGCACCTCGGTCTTGCCGCCGGCCTCGCGGCCCGTGCGGATCTCGGCCGGCTGGTAGCGGCCGCCGGGCCCCGCCAGCATGACCAGGGCCCGCTTGCCGGTCCGGATCACCGCCTCGGAGGGGACGAGCAGGGCGGGCTGCGACGGGCCGCCGAACCGCACGGTGGCGAACATGCCGGGGCGGAGGCGCCCCCCGGGGTTCGGGAGCTCGACCCGGGCGGTGAGCGTGCGGCTCTCGGCCTGCGCCTGCGGCAGGATCGCGGTGACGCGGCCGCTGAAGGTCTCGCCGGGAAAGGCGGCGAGGTTCGCGTCAGCGGCTTGCCCCGGCCGCACCTGACCCGCGAGCGCCTCCGGGACGGCCGCGTTCAGCCAGATGCTCCCGAGGCCGTTGACCTCCGCCAGGGTTTGGCCGGCCGAGACGGTCATGCCGTTCCGGACCGAGAGCGTCCTGATCACGCCTCCGGTCGGCGTGGTGACGGTCGCCACGTTGCGGACCCGCCCGGTTCGCGCCACCGCATCGATGGTCGAGGCGGGCATGCCGAGCAGCAGCAGGCGCTGTCGTGCGGCCTGGATGAGCGCCGCGTCTCCCGTGCGCCGCACCGCCAGATATTCCCCCTGGGCGCCGGCCCACTCCGGGACCAGCAGGTCGGCGAGCGGCGCGCCGGCTCCCACCACATCCCCCGCGGCGTGGCCGTAGACCCGCTGCACGAAGCCGCTGGTCTTGGCCTGAACGATGGCGACGTCGCGCTCGTTGAAGTCGATGACGCCGGTGGCGGTTACACCGCCTGGCAGCGTTCCGCGCTCGACGGTGGCGGTTCGCACGCCGAGGGTCTGGACCCGGGCCGGGTCGATCTGCAGGCCGCCCCGGGCGGGCGCCTCGTCGGCGTATTTCGGCTGCAGCGGCATGTCCATGTACGGCGACTTGCCGGGCTTGTCGAAACGCTGGCCCGGGACCATCGGGTCGTACCAGTAGAGCACCTTGCGATCCGCCGCGGTCGGGCTGGCGGGGGCGCCGGACGGGGGCGTTGCGCGCCCGATCAGCACGCCGCCCACGAGCGCGGCGGCGGCGATGGCCGAGGCGGCGATCAGGCCGGCGCGGGAGGTCTTGAGGCGGGTCATTGGTCGCTCCCGAAGGCAAAGGTGAGCCGCACCGCCTGGCCGGCCAGGGCGGCCTCGCGGTCGAGCAGAGTGAGTTGGGCCTCGGCCCGGGCGGCGAGCGCCTCGGTCACCTCGGCCACGCCGGCGCGGCCGGCGGCGTAGCTCGCCGTCTCCAGTTCGGCCCGGGCCCGCGCGAGCGGGATGAGCGTGTCGCGGGCGCGCAGCCACTGCTCGCGGCGCATGGCGTAGTCCGCCAGGCCCGCCTCCAGCTCGACCACCAGGGCCCGCCGCGTCGCCTCGCGCTGGGCCCGCGCCTGGCCGAAGGCGGCGGTGCGGGCGGCGATGATCGGCTCCTGGCGGCTGCGGGCGAAGACCGGCAGGCTGACGGTGACGCCCACCGAGACCATGTCGCCGAACATCGGGTCGCGGCGCTGGTAGGCGACCTCCAGCCCCATGTCCGGGCGCTTGCCGGCGCGGGCGAGGTCGACCTCGGCGCCCGCCTGGCGCACGGCGGCGTCGCGGGCCTCCAGCGTGGGGTGGCGCTCGGCGTCCGCGCGCAGCGCGGCGGGATCGAGCTCCAGGATCGGCGCCGGCCCGGCGGCCTCAACGGCCGGATCGCCGGTCCATCGGGCCAGGCGCGCGCGGGCGGCCGCCACCGCGGCGGCCAGCTCGCTGCGGCGGTCGGCGAGCTCGGCGCGCAGCCGCTGCGCTTCCGGTCCCGCCGCGGGCCGGGCGGCGCCCGACGCCACGCTGCCGAAGGCCGCGTCCCAGAGCGGATCCAAGCTGGCCGCCGCCTCGTCCAGGGCCCGCAGGCGCCGCTGGGCGTAGTGCAGGTCGGTCCAGGCGGCGGCGGCGGCGGCGCGCACGTCGCGGCCGGCGACGCGCCGGTCCGCCAGGGCGGCGGAGATGTCGGTCCGCGCGCGCTCGCGCTCGGCCTTCCGTTTGGCCCCGCTGGGCAGCTCCTGCATGAAGCCGAGCCGGGCCATGGTCATCTCTTCGGCGTCGAACCGGCCGGCGCCGGCGCCCGAGATGGGAAGGTTCTCGATCCCCAGCTGCAGCTTGGGATCGGGCAGGGCCCCGGCCGCCCGGGCGGCCGACCGGGCGGCCTCCTCCTGCAGGGCGGCGCCCTGCAGTTCCGGCGCCTGCGCCTCGGCGGCGTCGATGGCGGCGGCGAGCGTGATCGGCGCGGCCCATCCGGGCGTCGCGATCAGGCATAGGGCGGCTCCGGCGGCGAGGCCGGACCAGACGGCGCGGCGGCGCAGCCGCCCGACGCGCGGGGAAGTCCAGGTCATGAGCTTGTCCTGAAGACGGGATCGAGGGCGCGCGGCCGCGCGGTCTCAGACCGCGGCGGCGCTCGCGCGGACGGCGGCGAGCTTCAGACGCCGGCTCTCGGTGGTCGTTCCAGGCGGGATGGCGGGTGATCCCGCAGGACACGGGTGGCCGGGGCGGCGTACCGGGCCCAGGCCTGCGCGCGCGATTCCGTCGCGATCGCCTGCGGCAGGTCGACGGCCACCCCCGCCATGGCCACGCAGGCGGCGGCGCAGCCGGGGGCCATGGGGGCCGACGGGTCGGGATCGCAGCAGGGCATGTCGGCCATTGCGGACGCCGGCTCCGCCGTGGCGGCCGCTTGCTCCATGTGCGCGCACGCCTCCGCCGCCGCCGCTGCGTTCAGCGGGCTGAAGGTCAGGGCCAAGGCGGCCAGGAGCGCAAGCAGGCGCGGCATCATTTTGAAATCATGCCGCCGCTCCGGCGCCCGGTCCTTGATCTTGCTCAAGGGGCTACTGCGCCGCCGCCGGCGCCAGCGTGCCGAGGACGCCCACCAGGGCAAGGATGGCGAGGCCGAGCGCCGTCTCCAGCGCCACGCTGCGCCGCAGCGCGGGCAGGGTGCGGTCGACGTCGTCCGCCGCCAGCGCGGCCGCGAGCTCCGGGGTGTGTCGGAAGCGGTTGGCCGCGGCGAGGCCCAGCATGCCCGCGAAGAGGACCAGTTTGGCGATCAGCAGCAGGCCGTACGGCGAGCTCGTGACGCGGCCGAGGCCGTCCAGGCCGACCAGGAACCAGCTGTTCACGAGGCCGGTGAGGACCAGGGTCGCCACCACTGCCGAGCCCACGCCGGAGAAGCCGGCGAGGGCGTCGTGGAGGGCGCGCAGGGCGTCCGGCTCCGGCAGCCCGGCGCGCGGGCGAAGCATTAGGGCGAGCGCGGCGAGCGCGCCCAGCCAGACGCCCGCCGCGATCAGGTGGAGAACGTCGGCGATCAGTTGGGGCAGGGCGCCCGGACCCTCGGTGGCCGCCCCGTGCCCGCTCCAGGCGAAGCTGGCGACGGCCAGCGCGCCGAGCGCGGTGAGGGCCCCCCACAGGGCGGTTCCGGGCCGCAAGAGCAGGCACAGGGCCAGCGCCGCCGCGGCCGCGGCGGCCCGCGCCGTGAAGGCGAGGCCGAACGGCGTCTCGATCATCACCGACCCCAGCATCGCGCCGTCGAGAGCGGCGGCCGGGTCGCCCGCCATGGCGGCGGTCTGGCCCATCAGCCCCGCCGCGGCGCCGACCAGCAGGGCAAGGCCGGCGGCCATGGCGAGGGGGCGCGGCCAGCCGAGAGCCGCCCGATCCCGACCCTTCAGGGCATAGAGCAGGAAGAGCGGCGCGCCGAAGACGACCGAGGCCGCGGCGTACTGGACGATCCGCGCGGCGATGATCGCGACGTCCATGGGTCAGCGGACGGTGAAGCTGTAGTCGCCCTGCATCCGGTGGGTGTCGGCGGTGACGGCGTGCCACTTCACCTGGTAGGCGCCGGGGCTCAGCGGCTTGGCGGGCACGCCCACCAGGCTCAGGCGGTCCCGTCCGACGACCACCTTGACCGGCACGGTCGCGCCGCCGGTCGTCAGGTCGAACCCCGAGAACTTGGCCTGCACCTTCTCGTTGAACTTGAGGACGATCTGGCGCGGCGCCGGGCCGGCCGCGTTCGCGGCGGGCGTGGCGCTCACCAGCTTGGCGTGGGCGAGGGCCGGACCGCTGGCGAGCAGGCTGGCCGTGCCGACGGCGAGCGCGAGGAAGGGGCGGAGGATCATGGCGGGACTCCCGTCGGGGATGCGAGGCTTCAACCTGTCTACGCGCCGCGCGGCCTCATCCCTCAGGTCCGATGACGTCCGATTTCCGTGAGGGGTCGGCCGCGGGCGGCGCGTATAGCGTGGACAAGCGGTCGCAGGCCTCCAGGCGATCGCGCTCATTTTCGGAACGGATGATGCAAGCTGATGTCAGTCGCCGGCGGTTCCTGCACGGCGCAACCGTCCTCGGCGGGGGCCTTGCCGCCAGCGCGCTGCTGCCGGCCTGGGCGCGCAGCCAGACGCCCGGCCTGAGCCGGCCTGCCGCGCTCTCGGGCGAGGACATCCGCCTCTCCATCGGTCATTCGAGCCTGAAGGTGGACGGCCGCGCGGGCCACGTGATCGCCATCAACGGGCAGGTGCCGGGTCCGCTGATCCGGCTGAAGGAGGGCCAGACGGTCCGCCTGCACGTGACCAACACGCTGAAGGAGGACACCTCCATCCACTGGCACGGGCTGCTCGTGCCATTCCAGATGGATGGGGTGCCGGGGGTCAGCTTCCCCGGCATCCGGCCGGGCGAGACCTTCGTCTACGAGTTCCCCGTCATCCAGAGCGGGACCTACTGGTACCACAGCCATTCGGGCCTGCAGGAGCAGGAGGGCCACTACGCGCCGATCGTGATCGATCCGAAGGGCGCGGACCCGGTGGCCTACGACCGCGAGCACGTGGTGGTGCTGTCGGACTTCAGCTTCCTGCACCCGCACCGGATCTTCCAGAAGCTCAAGCAGCAGGGCGGGATCTTCAACTACCAGAAGCAGACCGTCGCGGGCCTGCTGGCCGGCAAGGACCAGACGTTCCCGGAACGGGTGGAATGGTCGAAGATGCTCATGGACCCCACCGACATCTCCGACGTCACCGGCGCGGCCTTCAGGTTCCTCGTCAACGGGCACGGTCCGCAGGACAACTGGACGGGCCTGTTCACCCCGGGGGAGCGGGTGCGCCTGCGGTTCATCAACGCCGCGGCCCAGTCCATCTTCAACGTCCGCATCCCGGGCCTGAAGCTGACGGTGGTGGCCGCCGACGGCCAGCATGTGCGGCCCGTGGAGGTCGAGGAGTTCCAGATCGGCAACGCCGAGACCTACGACGTCATCGTCCAGCCGACCGACGACCGGGCCTACACGATCGTGTCGGAGTCCATCGACCGGTCCGGCATGGGCCGCGCCACGCTGGCGCCCCGGCCCGGGATGACGGCCGAGGTCCCGCCGCTGCGGGAACGCCCGATCCTGACCATGAAGGACATGGCCATGGACCACGGCGCGATGGGGCATGGCCCGCCGGCGCAGGCGGGCGGCGACGACCACGCCGCGATGGGTCATGGCGCCCCCGGCGCCGGCGCGGCGGTCCACCCGCCGGGCATGGCCCCGCCCCGCGTCCGCGGGTCGGACGTCATGGGCGACATGGGCGGGATGGAGATGTCCATGCTGGACCCCCTCAACGCGCCGCAGGTCAAGCTCGGGCCCGGCGTGCAGATGATCGCGCCGGTTCCCACGGACCGCACCGGCGAGCCCGGGGTCGGGCTGGAGAGCGTCGGCCACCGGGTGCTGGTCTACAGGGATCTGGTCGCCCTGGAGCCGAACCCCGACACGCGGGCGCCGTCACGCGCGATGGAGATCCGCCTCACCGGCAACATGGAGCGGTTCATGTGGGGCTTCGACGGCAGGAAGTTCAGCGAGAAGCCCGAGCCCTACATGCTCCGGACCGGCGAGCGGGTGCGGGTGACCCTGGTGAACGACACCATGATGACCCATCCGATCCACCTGCACGGCCACTTCTTCGAGCTGGTCCACGGACCCGTGGGCCACATGCCGCGCAAGCACACGGTGAACGTCCTGCCGGGAGGGAAGGTGGCTTTCGACGTGACCGGGGAGGCCGGCGACTGGGCCTTCCACTGCCACATGCTCTACCACATGCACGCCGGCATGTTTCAGGTGTTCAAGGTGCGGCCGGCCGAGGGAGGCGCCGCGTGATCCGCTCGGTTCTCCTGGCCGCCGCCTCGGGGCTCGTCGCCACGACGGCGCTCGCCCAACCGGCCGACCCGCACGCCGGCCACGCCATGCCGGCCCCTGCCGCGACGCCGGCCAAGCCGGATCCCCACGCCGGCCACACGACGCCCGCGCCGAAGCCGGCGACCGACCCTCACGCCGGACATGCCACGCCGGCGGCCAAGCCCGCCGCGCCGTCGGCCGCCGATCCCCACGCCGGTCACACGCCGCCGCCGCGGACGCCGGCCGCGCCGCCGGCCGATCCGCACGCGGGGCACGCCATGGCCCCCGCGATCCAGACCGGCGCGGACCTGGCGGTCGGGGACGCGCCGCCGCCGCCCTCCGCGGCCGATCACCTCGCCGATCGCGTCTTCGGGGCCGCCTCCATGGACCGCAGCCGCGCGATCCTGGAGACGGAGCACGGCGGGGCGCGGGTCTCCCAGGTGATGCTCAATATCGCGGAGGCGCGGCTCGGCTCCGGCGGCGGCTACGAATGGGACGGCGAGGCCTGGTACGGCGGCGACCTCAACCGCCTGGTGCTGAAGTCGGAAGGCGAGGGCGCCTGGAGCCACGGCGTCGAGGACGCCGAGGTCCAGGTCCTCTTTTCGCGCGCGGTGGGCCTCTACACGGACCTGCAGGTGGGCGTGCGCCACGACTTCGAGCCGGGGCCGCAGCGGACCTACGCCACCGTCGGTTTCGAGAGCCTGTTCCCCTACTGGTTCGAGGCGGAGGGGGCGCTGTTCCTCTCCGACAAGGGCGAGCTGCTCGCCCGGCTCGAGGGCAGCTACGACGTCCGCCTGACCCAGCGGCTGGTGATCCAGCCGCGCGCCGAGCTGAACTTCGCCGCCGAGGACATCCCGGAGCGCGGTGTCGGCTCGGGCCTGTCCGACGCGGAGCTGGCCTTGCGCCTCCGCTACGAGATCAAGCGGGAGTTCGCGCCCTATGTGGGCGTGGTCTGGAGCCGCAAGGTCGGCGACAGCGCCCGCTTCGCCCGAGCGCACGGCGAGGACGCCAGCGACACGCGGGTGGTGCTCGGCCTGCGCGCCTGGTTCTAGGGTCGGTTCAGGCGGCCACGGGGCGGAATCCTCGCAGCCGCAGCGCATTGGCGAGCACGCTGACGCTGGAGAGCGCCATGGCGCCGGCCGCCAGCATCGGCGAGAGCAGCAGGCCGAAGGCCGGGTAGAGCACGCCCGCGGCCAGCGGGATCAGGAGCACGTTGTAGCCAAAGGCCCAAGCGAGGTTCTGGCGGATGTTCGCGAGGGTCGCGCGGCTGAGCGCCACCGCCGTGGCGACGGCTCGCAGGTCGCTGCCCATCAGCACCACGTCGGCGCTCTCGATGGCGATGTCCGTGCCCGCGCCCATGGCGATGCCGACATCGGCGGCGGCCAGCGCCGGAGCATCGTTGATGCCGTCGCCGACGAAGGCGGCGAGCCCGTAACGGGCGCGAAGGGCTTCCAGGGCAGCCACCTTGCCGTCTGGCAGCACCTCGGCCACCACCTCGTCTACGCCCAGCGCCGCGGCCACGGCGCGCGCTGTGCGGATGTTATCGCCGGTGATCATCGCCAGCTTCACGCCGGCAGCGTGCAGGGCGGCCAGCGCCGCGGTCGCGGTGGGCCTTATCGGGTCGGCGACGGCGATCACGGCGGCCAGCCGCCCGTCGATAGCCACGAACAGCGGTGTCTTGGCCTCGGCGGCCAGACGCGCGGCCTCGCCGGCCGTCGCGCCGAGGTCGATGCCCAATCGAGCCATGTACCGGTCAGCGCCCACCTGCACGCGGCGGGCGCCGATGAGCGCCTCGGCGCCGAAGCCGGGGATTGTCTCGAACCCATCGGCGGCCAGCGGGATCAGGCCCTTCTCCGCCGCGGCCTCGACGATGGCCGCCGCGATCGGGTGTTCGGAGCGGGCCTCCACGGCGGCGGCCAGCCGCAACACCTCGTCGGACCCGAACCCGGGGGCGGGGATCAGGTCGGTGAGCGTCGGGCGGCCCAGGGTGAGGGTGCCCGTCTTGTCGAAGGCCACCACCTTGACCTCGCGCAGGGCCTGCAGCGCCTCGCCGCGGCGGAAAAGGACGCCCAGCTCGGCGGCCTTGCCGGTCCCCACCATGATCGAGGTGGGGGTGGCCAGGCCCATGGCGCAGGGGCAGGCGATGATCAGCACCGCCACCGCATTGACCAGGGCGAAGCTGAGCGCCGGGCTCGGCCCGAAGGCGAGCCACGCCGCGAAGGTGGCGAGGGCGGCGGCGATCACCGCCGGTACGAACCAGCCCGTGATGCGGTCGACGGTGGCCTGGATCGGCAGCTTCGCGCCCTGGGCCGTCTCCACCATGCGAACGATTTGCGCCAGCAGGGTGTCGGAGCCCACCTTCGTGGCGCGGAAGCGGAACGCGCCGGTCTTGTTCACAGTGCCGCCCACCACCGCGTCACCGAGTTGCTTCTCGACCGGCACGGGCTCGCCCGTGACCATCGACTCGTCGACGAAGGAGCCCCCTTCGACGAGCTCTCCATCGACAGCGAGCCGCTCGCCCGGGCGGACATCGACAATGTCGCCCAAGACGACTTCAGCGATCGGGACCTCGACCTCGCTCCCGTCGCGAACGACGCGCGCGGTCTTGGCCTGGAGGGTCATCAGCCGGCGGATGGCCTCGCTGGTGCGGCCCTTGGCCTTGGCCTCGAACAGCCGTCCGAGCAGGATCAGGGTGACGATCACCGCTGCGGCCTCGTAGTAGACGTGGTCGGCGCCGGCTGGCAGGAGGCCCGGCGCGAAGGTCGCCACGACCGAGTAGACGAAGGCCGCGCTCGCCCCCAGGACCACGAGGGAGTTCATGTCCGGCGTGCGCCGGATGAGGTTCGGGATTCCCTTGCGGTAGAACCGAAGGCCCGGCCCGAACAACACGAGGGCGGCGAGCGCGAAGCTCGCCCAGCGCCAGGGCTGTTCGCCGATCGTCGTGGCGATCCAGTGATGGACGCCGGGGACGAAGTGACGGCCCATCTCCAGCAGGAACAGGGGCGCGGTGGCCAGCGCCGCGACCCAAACCGCGCGCATCAGGCCGGAGACCTCGGCCGCCCGGGCCGCCTGCTCGCGGTCGGTCTGATCCGGCGTGGCGGCTTCAACCGGTTCGGCCTCATAGCCGGCGGCGACCACCCCCCTGATCAGGGCGGCGCGGTCGGCGCCGCCGTCCAGCACGCGAACGCGCGCCCGCTCCGTGGCGAGGTTCACCTCCGCAGAGAGCACGCCGGGAAGGGCGGCGAGCGCGCGCTCCACGCGGCCGACGCAGCTGGCGCAGGTCATGCCGCCGATCTTGAGCTCGACCTCGCTCTCCATCGGCTCGTAGCCCGCGCGGCGGATGGCGTCGGCCACGGCCTGGGCCGAACCTTCGGGGGTCAACTCCACGCGGGCGCGCTCGGCAGCCAGGTTGACGCTTGCATGGGCCACGCCGGGGAGGGCTGCGATCGCCTTCTCCACGCGGCCGACGCAACTTGCGCAGGTCATACCGAGCACCGGAATGTCGATGGGCTTGAGGGTAGCTTTGGGCATGGGCGTGGCTCCTGAACGCGTCGCCCGCCTCAGATGGGGCTTCCCATCATGGGAAGGTCAAGGGGGCGGCGGCCACGCCGCGTCGAGCCCCATGTCGACGGCGCGTTTCAATGATGAGAAGCATCAAGGAAGACGAGAGGCAGTATCGGAAGCAACTTGTGAGCGAGGTTGCCATCATTCCTGCTCGCATCAGGAGAAGGTTCCCACGATGGGAAGCTGTTCGTCTGAATTGCACCCCGTCTATAAAACCGGCGCCACGCAGGGATCGACGGTGTGCTTAGTGGCTGATGAAGATAGCGCGAATTTTACCGAAATGCCGGGCGTGGAGGGCATTTCCTTGCGCGCGATGCGCCTTGCATGACGGACCGGTGATCGACGTTCACACAGTCGTCGCAAAAGGCTACCCAGCCACCTTGGCTCTTATGTATATACATGACTTGACACCCCCTTGCTGGCGAACCGAGAACTCGAAAACACGGAGCCGGCGAGACGCATCGCGGGCCGCTCCGTAGGTCCAACCGAGGGGGTGGTATGAACCAGTTTTCGAAGCGTCGGCTGTTTGCGAGCGCCTGTGTCGTTCTGGCCATGACCGGGACAGCGGCCCAAGCCGCCGCCGACGCGGCCGATGTGGGCGAGGTGGTCGTCACCGGCAGCCGCATCAAGCGCACCGACATCACCGGCGTCGGGCCGGCGACCGTCGTGACCGAGGAGGCCATCGCCCGCACCGGCGTGGCCAACGTAGAAACCATCCTGCAGCGCCTGCCGGCCTCGGCGGGCAACGCCGGCGGCCAGACCAACGCCTACTGGACCGGCAACGGCTACGGCACCGCCCAGGTGAACCTGCGCGGCATGGGCATCAACCGGACGCTCGTGCTGCTGAACGGCCGCCGCGTGGTCTACGGCGGCACAGGCGCGAACAGCGCGGTCGACCTCAATACGATCCCCGCCGCCATCATCGGCCGCATAGACATTCTGAAGGACGGCGCCTCGGCGATCTACGGCGCCGACGCGGTGGCCGGCGTCGTGAACATCATCACCCGCAACGACTTCGAAGGCGTGCAGGTCACGGGCAAGTACGGCGTCACCGACGAGGGCGACGGCGAGGAATTCACCGGCGACCTGCTGTGGGGTTTGCGCGGTGAGCGCGGCGGCTTCACGGCAGCGGTGAATTACCAGAAGACCAAGCCGGTCAACATGGCCGACCGTGAGCCCTGCGGCCTCGGCGAAGTCGGCGGCCAGCTGGTCTGCGTCGGCAGCGCCTCGACCGTCGGCGGCCGCGCGGTATTGCCCAACGGCCAGCAGATCAACTTCAACCAGACGCCGGGCGGCAACGGGAACTTCTTCGAGCCCTACAGCGCCGCCAAGCATAACTTCAATTCAAACCCGTTCCTGAACGCGGTCAGCGCCATCGAGCGGATCAGCGTGGGCGTGTTCGGTGACTACGACCTGACCGACGACGTTGAGCTGTTCGGCGAGTTCATGTTCACGAACCGTGAGAGCCACCAGATCGCCACGCCCGGCACGCTGCGGAACCTGGTGATCCCGGCAGCCAACCGGACCAATCCCACCGGCCAGCAGATCACCCTCATCCAGCGCCGCCTGGCTGAGCCGGGCCCCCGCCAGTTCTTCCAGGAAACCGACACCTGGCGGCTGGTGGGCGGCTTGCGCGGAAAGTTCCTCAGCGACTGGAGCTGGGAGGTCGCGGGCAACTGGGGCAAGACCACGGGCGTCGACGGCTCCACCAACATCGCCAACCTGCAGCGCGTCGGCGAGACTCTGGCCGCCTGTCTTCCCGGGGCCACCACGACTGCGCCCTGCGGCGACTACCTGGGCGCCGGCGATCTCACGCCCCAGGTGCTGAACTACATCCTGGCCACCACCCGCGATAACGGCGGCAACGAGCAGAAGAGCGTGACCGCCGACGTGAGCGGGACGCTGTTCCAGCTGCCGGCCGGCCCGCTGGCGGTCGCCGCCGGCGTCGTCTACCGCGAGGAGGTGGGGTATCGGAACCCGGACGCCTTGACCGTGCTCGGGGTCGCCAACACCAACCAGCAGAGCCCGATCCGCGGCGAGGTGAAGACCAAGGAGGCCTACGCCGAGCTGTCGGCTCCGCTGCTGGCGGACATGCCCATGGTCCAGCGTCTCGAGCTGAACGCGGCGGCGCGTTACTCCGACTACGATCTGTTCGGTGATAACTGGACTTACAAGCTGGGCCTCGACTGGACGGTGATGGACGGGCTGCGCCTGCGGGCGACCTACGGCACCGGCTTCCGGATCCCCAGCGTGCCGGAACTGTTCGGCGGCGTCGCCGAGGGCAACCTGACCACCACCGACCCGTGCAGCCGCTACTCGACGAGCACCAACGCCACCCTGGTCGCGAACTGCCGCGCCTCCGGCGTGCCGGCCGGCTACGTGCAACTCGGCAACACGGTCCTGACCACAGTCGGCGGCAACCAGAACCTGCAGCCCGAAAAGTCGGAGAACCTGACGCTGGGCGTGGTGTTCCAACCGACCTATGTCCCGGGGCTGTCGGTGACGGTTGACTACTTCGACATCAAGATCGAGGACGCCATCCGCAACATCCCGGGCTCGACCAAGCTGTCGGTCTGCTACGCCAGCGCGGGTCTGTCGCATCCGTTCTGCGCCCCGACGCAATTCCGGCGCAGCGCGCTCACAGGTGAGGTCAACTTCCTGTCGTCTCAGCCGACGAACGCCGGCAAGGAAGTCATGAAGGGCGTCGACTTCGGGGTGCGCTACACCTTCGACGTCCGCGGCCTGCGCGCCGATGTGGACTGGAACACCACCTACCTCGGCAAGTACGAGATCACCCCGTTCCTGGGCGCGGACCCGATCATCTTCGACGGCCGGATCGGCGGCGGCAACGGCGGCTATCCGCACTGGCGGTCGAACGCGGCCTTCAGCCTGTCGGACGTGAACTGGAGCGCGACCTGGTCGGTCCAGATGATCGGCAAGGCCAAGGACTTCAACGCCGCGCCGACCGCGATCGGCTCACGCACGTCGAACGTCTTCTACCACTTCGTGCAGGCGTCCTATCGCGTCAGCGAGAAGGCCAGCGTCGCCGTCGGCGTGGACAACGTCTTCGACAAGGACGCGCCGTTCATCCAGAGCTGGACGGACGCCAACACCGACACCATGACCTACGACCTGCTGGGTCGTCGGGGATATGTGCGGCTGCAGTACACGTTCTAGGCCGCACCGCGGGCGCCGGCCGGTCCCCCACTCCCTGGCCCGGCGCCCGCGCACTGTTTTGAGAGGATTCCATGCGCTGGCCAGCCCTTGCGCGGACAACCCACAAGTGGCTCGCCCTCGTCCTGGCGATCCAGGCCGTCTTCTGGACCCTGAGCGGGATCTACATGACGGCCGTCCACATCGACATCATCCACGGCGACCGCCTGGTGAAGGCGCCTGTCGTCCAGCCCCTGTCGTTCGCGGGGCTGGTTGAGCCGGCGCATCTCGCGCATCTGGCGCCCGGCCTGAAGTCGGCACGGCTGGAGACCCAGTTGGGCCAGCCCGTCTATGTGATCGAGGCCGAGGGCGGCAAGGCGCTGTTCGACGCCCGGACGGGCGCCAAGCTCTCGCCGCTGGGCGAGGCCGAGGCCCGCTCTCGCGCAAAGGCGCTGTTCGCCGAGGACGGCGATGTCGTCAGCACCGAGTTCATCACCAAGGCGCCGCTCGAGGTGCAGACCCGGCCCGTGCCCCTGTGGCGCGTGGAGTTCGAAGGAGCCTGGCGGCCGACCTTCTACATCTCACCCTTCACCGGGGAGCTGGTCACGCGCCGGCATGACCTTTGGCGCACTTTCGACTTCGTCTGGATGTTCCACATCATGGACTACGACGACCGCCAGGACGTGAATAACCCGCTGATCCGGATCTTCACCTGGATGGCCGTGGCCACCGCCGCGACCGGCGGATGGCTCCTCGTCTACAGCTTCCGCCGCAAGCGCCGTGTGCGCAAAGCCGCCGCTTGAGGACCCGCGCATGTTCCTGATCCGCTGGCTCCACAAATGGTTCGGCCTCATCCTCGGCCTGCAGTTCCTGCTGTGGGCCTCGAGCGGCGCAGTCATGGCGCTGCTCGACCATCACGAGGTCTCGGCCGAGCATTCGGTGCTGCCCATCGCCCACCCGGCGTCGCCCGCTCAGCCGCTGGCCCTGGCGCAGGTCGCCGAGCGTGTCGGCGCGCCCATCGTCACGCTGCAGTTGAAGCCGCTGTACGACCGCTATGTCTACGAGGCCACCACGCCGCTGGGCGTTCGGCTGCTTGACGCCGCCACCGGCGCGCCAATCGAAATCGACGCGGCCCGGGCCAAGACGCTGGCCGTGGCGCGCTACGCCGGAAGCGAGCCGGTGAAGAGCGTCACCCATGTGACCGAGACGACGCTGGAGACCCGCGACGTGGCCTTGCCGGTCTGGCGGGTTGAGTTCGCGGACAAGGACCGCACGACCCTGCTCGTCTCGGCCAAGACCGGCGAGCTGCTCGGGACCAAGAACAACACCTGGCGGCTCTGGGACATCGCCTGGATGCTGCACATCATGGACTACACGGAGCGCCAGAGCTTCAACCACCCGCTGATCATCACCGTGGGGTCGGGCGCGGCGTGGCTGGCGCTCAGCGGCCTGATCCTGCTGTTCCGCAGCTTCCGGCGCTCGGACGTGGCCTGGGTGCTGGGTCCGCTGGAGGCCCTGGCGGCGCGCCGCCGGGCCGCCCGGACCCGAGCGCAAGCCTCGCCGAAAGCCGCGCGGGACGCGTCCTGAGCGCTCCGCTTCCCCGTCGTCCGCGCCGGCCGGTTGATGACGCGCTATGCTCAGGCGTCGCGCCGGGGCCCATGACCGAACCCAAAGACACCACGCTTCACAAGCGGATCCGCGCGGAGATCCAGGCGCGGATCCTCTCCGGCGCCTGGCCGCCGGGGCACCGCATCCCCTTCGAACACGAGCTGATGGGCGAGTATGGCTGCTCGCGCATGACCGTGAACAAGGCCCTTGCGCCCCTGGCGGAGGCAGGGCTGCTCGTGCGCCAGCGCAAGTTCGGGACCTTCGTGGCGCGACCGCGCATCCACTCGGTGGTGCTCGACATCCCGGACATCCCCGCGGAAGTAACCGGTCGAGGCGAGCCCTACGCCTACGAACTGCTGGCGCGCGAGGTGCGGCGGGCGGGTGATGCGGACCGCGAGCGGCTCGGCCTGGAGACCCGTGTGGAGGTGCTTTCCTTGCGCGCACTGCACCGAGCCAGCGGCCGCCCGTTCGCGCTCGAGGAGCGGCTGATCAACCTGGAGGCCGTCCCGGAGGCGCGGGAGGTGGATTTCGCTGCGACCGCCCCCGGCAGCTGGCTGCTCGGCCACGTCCCGTGGACCGAGGCTGAGCATCGGATCAGCGCCGCACACCCGCCCCGCGGCGTGGCGGCGGTGCTGGCGGTCGAGGCGACAGCGGCCTGCCTCGTCATGGAGCGCCGTACTTGGCGCGGCGACGACCGTATCACCCACGTACGTCTCACCTTCCCCGGGGACGCCTATGATTTGGTTGCCCGGTTCGCGCCGCAAGGCGGCGGTGGGCGGACGGAAGGGTAGGGCCGGCGTCCTATTCCGCCCCCGACGCCTCGCGCTTCGAGAGTTCGGCCACCAGCTCCGCGAAGAGGGCGACCGGATCGACGCCCAGGACACGGGCGATGTGGTGGAACTCCAGCAGGTCGATGCGGCGCTGACCCCGCTCGATCCGCGTCACGTGCGAATTGGCCTTGCCGAGCCCGTGCGCCAGCTTGCGCTGTGAAAGGCCGGCGCGGCGGCGCGCCCGCAAGAGCACTTCGCGCGCGTAAGCGTACTCAGCGCTGAAGACCGGGTTGGGGCGGCGGCCGAACGGCATCGTGGCAGGTCAGTGCAGCAGCTGGCCCAGGAACGTCCGCGTCCGTTCGTGCTGAGGCCGCGCGAAGAAGTCCTCGGGCGGCCCGGCCTCCACGATCCGCCCCTCGTCCATGAAGATGACCCGGTCCGCCACCTGACGAGCGAACCCCATCTCGTGGGTGACCGCGAGCATGGTCATGCCGTCGGCGGCCAGGGCGATCATGGTGTCCAGCACTTCCTTGACCATCTCCGGGTCGAGCGCCGAGGTGGGCTCGTCGAACAGCATGATCGAGGGGCGCATGCACAGGGCCCGGGCGATGGCGACCCGCTGCTGCTGCCCCCCGGAGAGCTGGGCCGGGTGCTTCAGGGCCTGCTCGGCGATCCGCACCCGTTCCAGGTAAGACATGGCGAGCGCGTCGGCCTCGGCGCGGGTGGCCAGGCCCGTCTGTACCGGCGCCAGCGTGCAGTTCTGGAGGACGGTGAGGTGGGGGAAGAGGTTGAAGCTCTGGAACACCATGCCGGCGGCGCGCCGGATCGCCTGCAGGGCCTTTGGGTCGGCGGTGGCCTCACGGCCGTCGACCGTCACGGCGCCGGCCTCGTGCCGTTCCAGCTGGTTGATGCAGCGGATGAGGGTGGACTTGCCCGAGCCGGAAGGGCCGCAGATCACGATCCGCTCGCCGCGCGCGACCTCGAGGTCGATACCCCGCAGGGCGTGGAAGCCGTCGTACCACTTGTGCAGGCCTTGGATGCGGACGGCGGGTTGTGCTGGGTCCGGCGCGGGAGGGCTGGCGGCTTGCTTCATTGGGAGATCCGGCTGCGCTGCTCGAGCCCGGCTGCGAACCGGCCGAAGCCGAAGCAGAGCCCGAAGTAGATGAGGGCGATGAACAGGTAGGTCTCCATGGCCGGCGAGCTCCACTCCGGGTCGGCCAGGGCCGCCCGGCCGGAGCTGATCAGGTCGAAGAGGCCCACCACCAGCACCAGGCTGGTGTTCTTGATCATCACGATGATGGTGTTGGTCAGGCTGGGGATGACCACGGCGAGCGCCTGGGGCAGGACGACCTCGCGCTGGATCTGCCAGTAGCCGAGGCCAAGCGCCTGGGCCGCCTCCGCCTGGCCCGCGGGCACGGCCTGGAGTCCGCCCCGGATCACCTCGGCGAGATAGGCCGCCGCGAACAGCAGCAGCGCGATCATGGCGCGGAAGAACTTGTCCGGCAGCAGCCACTCGGGAAGCAGCAGGGGCAGCATGATCGAGGCGATGAACAGGATGCTGAGCAGCGGCAGGGCCCGCGTCAGCTCGATGAAGCCGATGCAGAGGCCGCGTATCGCCGGCAGCTCCGACTGGCGTCCCAGCGCCAGGAAGATGGCCAGCGGAAACGCGCCGCCGACAGCCGTCACCGTGAGGATGAGGGTGACCGGCAGCCCGCCCCACATGGTGGTGGCGACATAGGAGAGGCCGGCGAAGCCGCCGAACATCAGGAGCAGGACGGCGGGCAGGGCGATCGCCCAGATCGCCGCGAGCGAGGGCCGCCAGGCCGGCGGGCGCAGGCTGTAGCCGATCAGGACGAGCAGGCCCAGGGACACCAACAGCGGCCGCCAGCGCTCCTCGATGGGGTAGATGCCGAACAGGATCTGGCCGCTCTTGGCGACCACGAAGCTCCAGCAGGCGCCGTCCACGTCCCGGCAGGCGGCCGGCTGGGCGGGCCAGATCACCGCGTCGAGAACGGCCCAGCGGAAGAACGGGGCGGCCACCGACCAGGCCGCCCAGAGCACGGCGAGGGTGAGGACGATGTTGCCGGGGGAGCCGAACAGGCCGCGCAACGCGACCCGCAGCCCGCGCGGCGTGGGCGGCGGACTGAGGGCCGAGGCCTGGGTCATCTCAGCGCCCCGGGAGCTGGACATGGCGGTTGAAGGCTTCGAGCGCGGCGGCCAGCGCCAGGTTGATGGCGGTGTAGACCGCCACGATGATGATCGTGCCCTCCAGGGCGTGGTTGGTCCGGTTGATGACCGTGCCCATTACGGTCATGAACTCGGAATAGCCGACCGCGATGGCGAGCGTGCTGTTCTTCACGGTGTTGATGTACTGGCTGGCCATCGGCGGCACGATCACCCGCAGCATCTGCGGGGCGATGATGCGCAGGAGGATCTGGGCTTCCCCGAGGCCCAGCGCCCGGGCCGCCTCCCACTGGCCGCGCGGGACCGACAGCAGGCCCGAGCGGACGATCTCGGCGATGAAGCCGGCCGTGTAGAGGGTCAGCCCCAAGCCGACCGTGGCGAACTCCGGCGTCAGGCGGGCGCCGCCGATCATAGCGGAGCCGTCGACGCGCGGCGCCTCGACGGCGAGGCCGCCCATGAAGCTCAGGGCGACGATCCACGCGCCGAGCAGGGTCAGGACGAAGCCGCTCGTGACGCGCCCGGCCGTTCGGGGGCCCAGGCGCCCGGCAGCCCGACGGACGAGCACGCAGGCGCCGAGCGACGCCGCGATCGCCAGCGAGACGAGCGGCAGGCTCCACTCGAGGGAGACCTTCGGGACCGACAGGCCGCGGATGGAGAGGAGGACCCCGGGGAGGACCTCGAGGGGCGCCTCGGCCGGTAGCGCCTGGCTCCAGAATGCGTAGAGGAAGATCAGCAACAGGACCGGCGGGGTGTTGCGCACCGCCTCTACCCAGCCGGCGGCCAGGGCTGACACCAGCGGGTTCCGGCTCAGCCGGGCCACGCCGAGGGGAGCCCCGAGGACCGTGGCGGCGAGACAGACCACCAGGGAGAGGAAGAGGGTGTTGCCCACCGCCACGGCGATGGCGCGCAGGTAGGTGTCGTCGGGCGTGAACGCCAGGACGGTGTCGGCGATCTTGAAACCCGCCCGGTCGCCGAGGAACTCGAAGCCCACCGGGATGCCGCGCGCCTGCAGGTTGGAGACGGTGGTGAGGCTGACCAGCAGCAGCGCCGCCGCCACCAGGGCCACCGCGCCCGCCTGGATCGTCGTGTCGCCGAGGGACCGGGCCGGTCGGCGGGCCAGCGGGGCAACTGGGGCGGGGATTTCCATCAAACGTCCCAGGGGAACGGGAACTGCAGGCCGCCGTCCTTGTAGGGTTTGTTCAGGCGCCGATCGGCCTTGATCCGCGTGCTCGCGCCGAGATTGCGGTCCCAGATCTCGCCGTAGTTACCGACCTGCTTGATGACATTGTAGGCCCAGCGGCGATCGAGGCCGATCGCTCGCCCGAATGCCGGGTCGCCGCCCAGCACGCGCCGAACCTCGGCGGTTCCGCTGCGGGCCTGTTCGTCGACGTTGGCGCGGGTGACGCCGTTCTGCTCCGCCCAGATCAAGAGGTTGACCGTCCAGCGGATCACATCGAACCAGCGATCGTCGCCGCGGGCGATGGCGACGCCCTGGGGCAGCAGGTGATCCAGGTAAAGGAGCGCGTGGTCGGCGGGATTGCGCGCCACGGTGGCCACCTGGCTCGCGCCCAGGAAGCCGTCGGTCACGTAGACGTCGCAGCGCCCTGAGAAATAAGAGTCCCGGGCCGTGATCGTGGAGTCGAAATAGACCCGCTCGAACCGGATCTTGGCCTCGGTCTCCACCCGCGTCAGGGTGTTGTCCGCCGAGCTGCCGCCGCTCTGCAGGCAGACGGTGCGGCCGTCGAGTCCCGCCACGGAGCTGGCTCCGAGCGATTTGCGGAAGATCAGCACGTCGCTGTCGAACTGGGTGACCGCCACGAAGCGGATGGCCATGTCGCGGGTGAAGGTCACCGTGGTCGTGCGCGAGAGCACATCGATCTCGCCGGTCTGGACGGCCGGTAGCCGCTGCGCGGCGTTGAGCGGGATGAAGCGGATTTTCTCGGCGTCGCCGAGCAGGGCGGCGGCGAAGGCGCGGCAGACGTCCACGTCGAAGCCGCGCCAGACACCTCTTTCGTCGGGCCGCGACAGGCCGGTGATGCCCTGGCTGGCGCCGCAGGTGACATAGTCGCGGCCGACCATCCGGGGCACGGCGCCGCGCTCCTTCGGCGGTGGCGCGCAGCCGGCGAGGAGCAGGCCGGCCAGCCCGATGAGGGCCGCTGCCGTGCGCCGCCGCGGCGGCCACCTATCCATGGCGGCGGCCGGAACCTTCGCCCGAGGCGAATCCCGCGAACGCCTGGGCGAGGTCGGCCTGCAGGTCGTCAGCGTCTTCAAGCCCGACGCTGAAGCGGACGACCGGGCCCTTGTGGGGCAGGGGCGCGGCCGTCCGCAGGGGCGGCTCGTCGAGGACCGCCACCAGGCTGCGGGTGCCGCCCCAGCTTGCGCCGATGGCGAAGAGCTGGAGCGCCTCCACCGCCTTTTCCAGGCCGGGGCGGGCCCACTCGTGCAGGAAGATCGAGAACAGGCCGGCGCCGCCGGTGAAATCGCGCTTCCAAAGGTCGTGGCCCGGACTGCCGGGCCGCGGCGGGAAGCGCACTTCGGCCGCCCAGGGCTGCTGCGTCGCCCAATCGACGAGCCGCGTGGCGGTCTGCTCGGCGCGGTCCATTCGCACGGCCAGGGTCTCCAGCCCGCGCAGCACCAGGCTGCTCTCGTCGGCCGAGACGCCGTAGCCGAGGTAGCGGCTGTAGTCCTTGAGCCGCCGGTAGAGGTCCACGTCGCCGACCGAGACCGAGCCCATCATCACGTCGGAGTGGCCGGCCACATATTTCGAGAGGGCGCAGATGGAGAAGTCGACGCCGTGCGCCAGGGGCTTGAACCGCAGGGGCGTGGCCCAGGTGTTGTCGGCGGCGACCCTGGCCCCGCGGGCGTGCGCGGCCGCGGCGATCGCTGAGACGTCCTGCACCTCCATCGTCATCGACCCGGGCGATTCCACCCATACCAGGCCCACGTCGTCGGTGAGCTGCTCGCTGAGGCCGCCGCCGACCATCGGATCATAGTAGCCGGAGGCGATGCCCAGCCCGGCCAGGAAATGCGCCGCGAACGGCCTGACCGTATCGTAGATGCTGTCGGGGAACAGCACCCGCCGGCCGGGCCCGACGGCCGCCAGCGTCGTCAGTGCAATGGCGGCGAAGCCCGAGGGGACGACGAGGGTGCGTGTCGCGCCCTCGAGGCGCGCGAGGCGGGTCTCCAGTTCACGCGAGGTCGGCGTCCCGTAGAGGCCGTAGGAGAAGCCGTCGTAGATCTCGTCGCGTCGGCCTTGGTAGGCGGCCACGGTCGGGAAGACCACCGTCGAGGCGCGGTGAACGGGGACGGCGAGGCTCTGGAACGGCCCCGGTTCGCCGTCGCCCGGTGTCACGCAAAGAGTGGGATCACGCATCTCGACTGCTCCGTTGGTCCAAAGGCGTAGCCCGCAGGCGCGGGAGGTTCAAATTCATAGTTGCGGGCAAAGCATGCGCAGAGGTTATGCTTGGTCATGAACCTGACGCTCATCGAGGCCTTCAGCGCGGTCATGAAGACCGGCTCCACCACCGCCGCCGCGGAATTGATGCGCGTGTCGCAGCCGGCCATCAGTCGGTCGCTGAAACGCCTGGAGGACACCACCAAGCTGAAGCTGTTCGAGCGGTCCGGGCCGCGGCTGACGCCGACCCCGGAGGCGCACCTGCTCTACCAGGAAGTGCTCGACACCTTCGTCGGCCTCGACCGGCTGCGCCAATCCGTGGCCCGCATCCGCGCGGTCGGGACCGGCTCCGTGCGGATCGCCAGCTCGGCGGCGCTGGGGCTCTCGTTCGTGCCCAAGGTGCTGAAGCGCTTCACCGACCGGTGGCCGGGGGTCTCGGTGCGGTTCGAGATCGGCAACTCGGTGACGGTCCGCAACCTGGTGGCCAGCGGCTCCTACGACATCGGCCTCTGCGCTGAGGAGATCGACCGCTCCAACCTGGTGGTCTCCCCGTTTATCGAGACCCGCGGCATCTGCGTGATGCCGGCGGACCATGCGCTGGCCCGCCACGAGGTCGTGCGCCCGGAGCACCTGGACGGCCTGCGGGTTATCTCGCTGGCGCCGGACGACACCGCGCGCATCCAGTTCAACGCCGCCCTGGAGGCGGCCGGTGCCAAGCCGCAGGTCGTGGTGGAGACCCAGTTCGCCGCCACCGTCTGCCAGCTCGCCATCGAGGGGGTGGGGGTGGGCCTCACCAATTCGCTGACCTATGTGTCGGATCGCTTCGAGCCGCTGGGTCTGGTCGCCCGGCCGTTCGAGCCGGCGATCGCCTTCAGATCCCTGATGATCCTGCCGCCGCATCGCGCGCGCTCCCGGCTGGTGGATGAGCTTCTGGTCTTCCTGCAAACCGAACGCGACCTGCTCGACGCCGCTTGCGAGCGGCGCTTCGGCCGCTTCACGCCGGAAACCGCCTAGCCGTCCACCGCGAAGGTGGCGGCCACCTCGACCGTCGCGCCGAGCGGCAGGCTGCCGGCTCCGACCGCCGCGCGGGCGTGCCGACCGGCCTCGCCGAACACCTCCACCATCAGGTCCGAGGCCCCGTTGACCACCGTCGGATGGTCGGTGAAGTCCGGCGGCGCGTTGACGAAGCCCGTCAGCTGCACGCAGCGGCGCACTCGCCCCAGGTCGCCGCCCAGCGCTTCGCGCAGCTGCGCCAGCACGGCGAGGCCGCATTGGCGCGCCGCCTGGCGGGCGGCCTCCAGGCCGATCTCCTGGCCCACCTTGCCGGTGATCAGGCCGCGCTCGTCGCGGGGCAGTTGCCCCGAGACGGTGGCCAGCCCGTGGTGCAGCACCACCGGGACGTAGTTGGCCACCGGCGCGGAAGCGGCGGGCAGGACGATGCCGAGCGCGGCCAGCCGCGCGTCGATCGAAGCGGGGTCCATCTGCGGCTCAGAACTTGCCGGTCAGCCGGAGGTACCAGAACCCGCCGTTGAAGCCGAAAGGCGAGAACTGCGGATAGACGATCCCGTTGTTGATCTGCGCCTGGCGGCGGTCTTTGTCGGGATAGGCGTCCAACAGGTTGTCGGCGCCTACGGCGATGCTGAGCTGCTCGGTGGCCTGGTAGCTCACCTCGGCGTCCACCAGCCACTCGGCCCCGAATTCCTGGTCGAAGGAGAGCGCCGTGGGAACGGCGTTGGGCACCGCGTCGATCCACTTGCCGTAGTAGTTCGCCCGCAACAGGACGTTCCAGGGGCCACGCTCCCAGGTGCCGGTGACATTACCGCGCCAGCGCGGGTTGAAGTTTCCGATCTCGATCCGCCGCTCGCGGTCGACGGCGCGGACGTCGCGGAGTTCGGTGACCTTGCTCTTGGTGTAGTTGGCCGCCGCCGTCAGCCCGACCTTGCCCAGATCCATCGCCCAGGACTTGGAGAGCACGATGTCGACGCCCTCCGTCTCGGTGTCGAAGAAGTTGCCGAAGAAGCGGACGCTCTGCAGGTCGCCGGCCGGCGTGCCGCGGGCGATGAGCGCGGCGCGGTCGGCCGCCGTGATGGTGATCCGCGAGGTGAGCGCGATGCGGTCCTGTACCTCGATGTTGAAGTAGTCGGTGGTCAGCACCCAGCCGCCCACGTCAAGCACGGCGCCCACGGCCCAGTTCTTCGACTCCTCCTCCTTCAGGGGTTTGGCGCCGTAAAACTGCGCGATCGGGTCTGTGGGCGGACGCGTGGCGATCAGCAGGAGGCCGCCGGTGAGCGGGTCGATGTTGGTGGCCACGTCGGAGATGTTCGACTGGCCGGGTGTGGGCGCGCGGAAGCCGGTGTTGACCGAGCCGCGGACGGCGAAACCGTCGAACAGCTCGTACCGGCCGGTGAGCTTCCAGTTGAAGGTGCTGCCGAAGTCCGAAAAGTCCTCGTAGCGGGCGGCCGCGCCGATCGTCAGCCTGTCCATGACCTCGGTCTCAAGGTCGAGGTAGGTCGCCCAGTTGCTGCGTGAGAACGACCCGGCCGACGCCGGCGTGTAGCCGGGGAAGCCGCTGGAGCCCACTGCCAGGCCGAGGATGCGGCCGGTGTCGGGATCGAGGACGCTGGCGAACCGTCCCGCCTGGTAGGAGGCGGGCTCGCCCGGCTTGATCTCAAAGGTCTCGCGCCGGTACTCGGCGCCGAAGGCGACGTTCAGAGGCTCGGCGAACAGGCCGGTCTCGAGCGGATAGACGAAGTCGGCGTTCAGCCGCCCCTCGCGCTGCTGCAGTTCTCCGGCCCGGAAGGAATTCGGGGAGGCCGGGCCCAGCGACGGGTTCACCGTGTTGTCGAGCTTGAACTCGATCTCGCTCTGCGCGAGGCCGGCGCTGAAGTCGTAGCGCAGCCCGCCGAGGGCCTCGCCCTTCGCCCCCGCCGTCAGGCTCATATCCAGCATGTTGCTGCGGAAGATCGGGGCGAAGCCGCCCGGGAAGCGGCTGTTGAAGCTGAAGCGTGGACCGCCTGGCGTCGTGGTGAGCGGCACGCTGGCGAAGACATCGGCGCGGCTCAGCGGCCGGTAGAAGAAGTCGGACTCGGCCGAGGCCTGTCCGAAGTTACCGAAGGCGTAGGCCGTGACCGACGCCGTCGCGGGGAGCTCGGCATTGAAGAAGACGCGGGCGGCGTCGACCTTCGGCGCGCCCCAGCGCTGAGCTGGGACCGGCACGGCCGTATTGCCGGCGTTGATGAGCGCCTGGGCGTCCGGCCGTTGCTGACCCCGCGAGGTCTTGGCCGAGCTGGACAGCTCGCCGCTGATGTTCAGGAAGCCATCTGCGGAGAGCGGCACGCCCACATTGAGCTGCAGGTTGTAGTCCTCGCCGTCACCTTCGTAGAACTGGCCGTATCGGGCGATGGCGGTGACGCCTTCACTCCGGCGCTTGAGCTGGAAGTTGATCACGCCGGCGATGGCGTCGGAGCCGTACTGCGCGGCGGCGCCGTCCCGGAGCACTTCGATCCGGTCCACGGCGATGGCTGGGATCGTCGAGAGATCGACGCCCTGGGCGCCGGCCGCCAGCGGCTGGTTGGTGATCTGCACCACCGCCGATCGGTGCCGGCGCTTGCCGTTGATGAGAACCAGCGTCTGATCCGGCGGCAGGCCACGCAGGCTGAAAGGCCGGACGAAGGCCGAGGCGTCCTGCGCCACGAATTTCTGGACGTTGAGAGAGACGACGGTGGTCTTCAGTGCGTCGTTCAGGTCCGAGGACCCTTGGCGTTGAAGGGTCTCGCCGGAAACCACGTCAACTGGGGTCGAGGTTTCGGTGAGGGTGACGCCGGCGCGCCGGGTGCCGGTGACCACCACCTCCTGGACCTGTTCGGCGCCTGCGGCCTGGGCGAGCGCCGGCGTGGCTGCGCCGCAGGCAAAGATACCCACCCCCGCGGCCACCGAAGCGAAGAGCGCTGTCCGGTGTGCCGAAATCCTCGTCGCCATGTCATCCCCCGTCTGCTTGTCCCGTGCCGGCCTGTGCCGCCGCGGAGGGACCCGACCCCTCGAACGGAACGGATCACGCCGGTATCAACACTTCAAATGCGGAATTGAGCGTCTTCATGCGTGGACGTTATAATCACCGGCTCCCGTCAAGGCCGCTGCGGCGGACTTCGGTCGATCTTCCTCGGCCCGCGCGGGACGATACCGTGTCGATCGGCGCCTGTAGGCCGCGGCTTGGGCCGGAACTCAGCGCTTACGGCGCACGGCCCAGACCAACTTGGCCATCGCCGACGCGAGGGCGGCGAGGGCCAGCAGGACGGCGGGATCGGCGGACGGCGCCATCAGGCGGGCTCGTCGGCGCCGGCTTCGCCGGTGACCTCGCCGCGGTCCAGAATCAGGATCTTCCGGGCGAGCACGCCAGGGTCCTCGGCGCGGCGCGCGACGCCCACGACGCCATGCCGGCGGGGACCCCGTTCGGGTTCGTGCAGCACGCCGGCGATGACGCCCAGTCCCTGCCGGCGCATCTCTTCGAGGTGGGCGAAGATCATCCGGCAGAGGTCGCGCAGCCCGCCCAGCTCCGTCTTGAGGCCCTCGGATTTGCGTAGGTAGGCCGGGGCGAGGAGGCGGCATCGACAACGCGGACAAGAGAATCGGTGGCCACGTAGTCTTCGATGCTGGGAGGGCGCAAGCTCACCTCGCGCCGGTCTGTTCCTTCCAGGAAACCCACAAGCACCTCGGTCAGGCTGTTCTTTAAGATTTTGATTCTATGCTGATTTGTGGTGAAGCGCGAGGCGCGGGAGCGAGTCCTCGCGGAGTGCGTCGTGGTGTTCTAAGGTTGGATGACGGACCGGCAGCGAGCCCAACAAGGCGCCACCCGCCTAACCGCAAAGCCCGTCTGCGATGAGTGTCACCACCCTCGCACGGCCACAGGGAAGGACACCTCAACTGTGACCAATGACACCGTCAAACCGCCTGCGAGGATCGCCTTCCAGCGCTGCGTGCGGCTCTGACGTCAGCAACCGCTTCTCGTGGGCTCAAAGGGGTGCCGCGTGGCGTCTGGGCGATCGGCTTCGTCTCCATGTTCATGGACGTCTCCTCGGAGATGATTCATAGCCTGCTACCGGTCTTCCTGGTCGGCACGCTCGGCGCCAGCGTGGCGTTGGTGGGGCTGATCGAAGGTGTGGCCGAGGCCACCGCCTCGATCACCAAGGTGTTCTCCGGCTGGATCAGCGACCGGCTCGGCAAGCGCAAGCTGCTGGCGGTGCTGGGCTATGGCCTGGGTGCGCTCTCCAAGCCGATCTTCCCGCTGGCGGTGACGCCGGTTGAAGTGCTGGGCGCCCGGTTCGCCGACCGCATCGGCAAGGGCATCCGCGGCGCGCCCAGGGACGCCCTGGTGGCGGACCTCACCGAACCTGGCGCGCGGGGCGCTGCCTTCGGACTTCGCCAAGCGCTGGATACGGTCGGCGCGTTCCTGGGCCCGCTCGTCGCGATCGGACTGATGTTCCTCCTGGCGGGCGACATCCGGGCCGTCTTCGCCTGGGCTGTCATCCCGGCGGTGATCGCCGTGCTCCTGATGATCTTCGGCGTCGAAGAGCCGAAGCGGTCGCACGCGCCCGGACAGGCCCGAATTCCGATCCACTGGTCTGAGGTGCGCGACATGGGCCGCCCGTTCTGGTCGGTCGTCGCCGTCGGGGTCGTCTTTACCCTAGCGCGTTTCAGCGAAGCCTTCCTGGTGCTGCGGGCGCAAGACGTAGGCCTCCGCGCGGCTCTGATCCCGCTCGTCCTGATCGTCATGAACGTGGTCTACGCCGCCGTGGCGGCGCCGGCCGGATCGCTCTCAGACCGCATGGATCGGCGAGCGCTCCTGGCCATCGGTCTGGGCGTCCTGATCCTCGCGGACCTGGCATTGGCCTTTCTCCCGACCATCGGTGGCGTGCTGTTCGGGGTCGCGCTCTGGGGCGTGCACATGGGGATCACCCAGGGACTGCTCGCCGCGCTCGTCGCCGATGCGGCGCCGGATCGGCTGCGCGGCACGGCTTTCGGTGTGTTCAACCTGGCCACAGGGCTGACGCTGCTGGTCGCCAGCGCCTTGGCCGGGTTGCTATGGTCCCGCCTCGGGCCCTTCACGCCCTTTGTCGCTGGCGGTGTCTTCTGCGCGGTGGCGCTTGTTGGGCTCAGGTTCTTTCGCGCGCGCCCAGTCCCATAGCCGCGTCGGATCAACGATCGGCGCCGGGGCTTGAAGAGCGGGTTTTGGCACAGCCTGCCCCGCAACGCCCCTGCCGGAGGAGGGAGGAAGGGCTCCGGATCGCGGCCCCGCTTCGGGGGTCGCTGACGCCGGAGGGGTCGCCATGCCCCGCTCGCCCGTTCCCGCTTCCTCCGAGATCTTCGCCCGGCTTGTCGCCGCGGGACCCGCCGCGCTCGACGACGGCGAAGCTCTGCAACTGGCGGCAGGCCTATCGGCAGCCCAGGTCGCCGCCGTCCTCGACGAGTTCGGGTCGCTGCCGGAGGCGCTTGCCGCCTCGGCGGCGGCGCTCTCACGTCAGCTGACGGCCGCTCAGGCGGCGCGGGTCCTGCTGGCGAAGGACCTGGCGCGGCGGCTGCTGCAGGCGCCGCTGAAGACCCGGCCCGTGCTGACGGCCTGGGGTGCGGTCGCCGACTACCTGCGCGCGATCCTGGCCGGCCGCGCGCAGGAGCAGCTCCGGGCCCTCTACCTGGACAAGCGCAATCGCCTGATCCGCGACGAGGTCATGGGCGAGGGGACCGTCGACCACGTGCCCGTCTATCCCCGGGAGATCATGCGGCGTGGCTTGGAGCTCGGCGCCTCGGCCCTGGTGTTGGCCCACAACCACCCGGGTGGGCACGGCGCGCCATCCGCCGCCGACGTCGAGGTCACCCGGCAGGTCGTGGAGGCTGGCCGGCTGCTGCGCATCGCCGTCCATGACCACTTCCTGGTCGCCGATCAGCAGGTGGTGAGCTTCAGATCCCTGGGTCTCCTGTGACCCGGGTCACGACGCTGGCGCCGATTGTGCGCGCCCTGGGCGGCGACCTCTACGCCCGCGGCGGCCGCGCCAATGTGCCCGGACCCGGCCACAGCGGCGCGGACCGCTCGGTGTCGCTGCTGCTCGCGGGCGGCCGGGTGATCGTCCACTCCTTCGCCGGGGACGACTGGCGCGACGTGCTCGCCGATCTCGCGGAGCGGGGCCTGGTCGATGGCGACGGGCGCGTCGCGGTGGGGACCGGCGAACCGGCGGCAGCGCCGCATCGCCCCCAACGGCTCGCGACCGCCCGCCGGCTCTGGGCCGAGGCCCGCCCTACGGCCGGAACGCTCTCCGAGCGACACCTTCGTCTCCGGGGCGCAGCGCCGGGGCCGGACGACCTGCGGCATCACCCCGCCGTGGCGGCCGCGGTCTATGCAGACCAAGGCCCCTGCCGTCCGGCCCTGCTGGCCGCGATCCGCGCGCCGGGGCAGGGCGAGGTCGTGGGCGTCGAGTTCACCTACCTGGCGGCGAACGGCGAGCGGGCGCGGCTGCGCCTGCCGCGCAAGACCGTCGGCCTCTGTCCCCCTGGCTCTGCTGTCCGGCTGCACGATCCCTCGCCGCGGATGCTCGTGGGCGAGGGCGTCTTCACGTGCCTTTCGGCGGCGCGCCGGTTCCGACTTCCCGCCTGGGCCCTGTTGTCCGCGCGGAACCTGCGGGCCTGGCGGGCGCCGGCCGGGGTGCGGTTCGTGCTGATCGCCGCCGATCGCGGCCGGGTCGGCGAGGCGGCGGCCGAGGCCCTGGCGGCGCGGCTTCGCGGTCAGGGCGTCGCGGTGGCGATCCGCCGGCCGCCGGCGCCCTACGGCGACTGGAACGAGGCCGCCCTGGCCGGCGGGGAGGGGGAGGGAGGGCGGGATCGGGCGGGCGCGGCGGACGGGTGGTCCGGGCCGTCGGCCCGGAGTTCCTGCCCATGATCCCCGAGCCCGAGACTGACGACGGCCTCATTCTGATCCCCGACGCGCTGCGGCCGCAGCTCGCCGCCAACGCCGCGGACCCGGACGGTGACCCGGTTCCCGTCCTGAAGCTGTTCAACCCGACCGGCCCGGGGACCTGGCTCGTCACCGAGATCGACCCCGAGGGCGACACGATGTTCGGGCTCTGCGACCTCGACATGGGTTGCCCCGAGCTGGGCTCCGTCAGCCTGCGCGAGATCACCTCGGTGAAGCTGCCGTTCGGCCTGTCCATCGAACGCGACGTGAGCTTCCAGGGCCGCGTGCCGCTCTCCCGTTGGGCGGATCTCGCCCGCCGGACCGGTTCCATCCGTGGCGCCCAGGAGATCGTCCGGCTGCTCCCGATCGAGGCCGGCTGAACGGTCTCCCCAATCGCCATTCGCGCAGGCCCTGGCCGGCGCGGAGATCCCGCCGCGGGCGCCTTGCCCTGGCGGAGCGCCATTCCGGCGCGTCCCCGGCCCGCCGCCGTCGATGAAAGGCGGCGACGGGACCGGATCACCCCTGACCCCCAGGAGCAAACCCATGAGACTGGCATTCGCCGACCCACGCAACATGACCATTTCGCCGCTGAACATGAACCATGCGCGGCCCGCTCCCGACACCTCTGACATCCTGCCGTCCGTGCGCCAGCGCGGCGTCCTGCTGACCATGCTGGTGCTCGAGAAGATCCAGGATGGCGCGGTGGTCCCCGATCACTACGACGTCGTCGCGGGCCGTCGCCGCTGGCACGCCGCCATGGCCGTGGTCGCCGAGGGCGTCGAGATCGATCCCGTGCCGATTGGGATCCTCGAGCCGGGGGACGACGCCGCGGCGATCGAGGCCTCGCTGATCGAGAACCTCGGCCGGCTGCCGCCGGATGAGGTGACCTGCTGGGAGACCTTCACCCGGCTGGTGAAGTCCGGCCGGACCCCGGAGCAGATCGCCGCCACCTTCGGGATGTCGGACGTGGTCGTGCGCCGGACCCTGGCGCTGGGCAACCTGCTCCCTCGGATCCGCAACCTCTACCGCAAGGACGAGATCGACGTGGCGACCGTCCGCTGCCTGACGCTGGCCAGCAAGGCGCAACAGAAGGCCTGGCTCGCCCTGCTGGACGATCCCGAACAGCGGGCGCCCACCGGATCGTCACTGAAGGCCTGGCTGTTTGGCGGCGCTTCAATTCCCGCGAAGAACGCCTTGTTCTCGCGGGAGGATTACCCCGGGCAGATCCGCGCCGACCTGTTCGGCGAGGACAGCTACTTCGTGGAGAGCGACCTCTTCTGGCGCTGCCAGAACGAGGCCGTCGCGGCCCGCCGTGACGCCCTGCTGGCCGAGGGCTGGGGCGAGGTGGAGGTCCTCGACGTCGGCGAGCCCTTCTACAGCTGGAAGCACGTCAAGACGCCGAAGGCTAAGGGTGGCAAGGTCTTCATCACCATCGGTCTGAAGGGCGAGGTGGAAGTCCACGAGGGCTGGCTCACCGACAAGGAGGCGCGCCGGGCGCAGGCGGCGGCCGAGCGCGCCGCCCGCGGCGAGGACCCCGAAGCGGCGGAAGCCACGAAGGTCGCACGGCCCGAGGTGACCCAGGCGCAGGCCGCCTACATCGACCTTCACCGGCACGCGGCCGTCCGCGTGGCGCTCACCGAGGATCCCGCGGTGGCGCTGCGGATGCTGGTGGCCCATGCGGTGGCCGGCTCGCCCCACTGGCAGGTGAAGGCCGACCCGCGGGTGCCGCACGATCCGGCCGTGGCGTCGAGCCTGGCGGCCAGCCCGGCCGAGACGGCCTTCGCGGAGCGGCGGCAGCCCGTGGCCGAAGTGCTCGGCCTCGGCAAGGACAGCGACACCATCCTCGGCCGGCGCGGCGTCGGCGGCGCGGCCGCGATCTTCGCCCGGCTGCTCGGCCAGCCGGATGAAGCAGTCCTCGCCGTCGCCGCCGTCGTCATGGCCGAGAGCCTGCAGTCCGGCAGCGACGAGGTGGAGGCGGCTGGCGCGTGGCTAAAGCTCGACATCGCCCGGTTCTGGTCGCCAGACGCCGCCTTCTTCGACCTCATGCGGGACCGGGAGACCGTGAACGCCATGCTGAAGGAGGTGGGCGGCAAGAAGGTCGCCGACGGTAACCTCACCGAGAAGGTGAAGACCCAGAAGGGCATCCTCCGCGACCTGGTGGACGGGGCCAACGGGCGGCCGAAGGCGGACAGTTGGACGCCGAAGTGGCTCGGCTTCCCCGCCCAGGCCTATACCCGCAGGCCGTTCGCGGCGGCCCGACGCGCGCGCACCGTGGCCCCGCTCCTGCGCCGGGCCGAGACGGTCTTGAACGCCGAAGCGCCGGCGATCATCGCCGCCGAGTAATCCCCGGCCGATCTGGCTTCGCCCACTCGCACGCTTCCGCCCCTGCCGCGGGAGCGTGCGCTCTTGCAGCCTGCGACCTCCGGCCGCGCCTTTGACCCGCACGCCTGGTTCGTCCATTGCAGGGCCACGCCCATGGACGATCATCTCGCCTACTTCCTGGACCTGCGGATCCGGCTGCGCGGCCGCGCCGAAGCCATCGCCATCGTCGACCGGTACATCCGGCTGATCGCCAGGGTCGAGGGCTCCTCGTCCGGAGAATTCGCCCAACTGGAACGCGAAGTCGAGGTGCTGCGGGCCGAGTTGATCGCGCGGTTCGGCGCGAAGGCGCCGGTCCGCGTCCACTGAAGCGGAGGTGGGAGCCTCGCGAGGGGGTGGTTAGGCGGGTTGCGCCAGCGATTGGGCGCTCCCGGAAGCGGCCGAAGCGGAGGATCGCGACGGAGCGCCACCGGCGCCGTCCACCGGCAAGGGTGCGCTGTCGCCGCCTTCGGCGCCCTGGCCCGCGGCCCGCCCCGGCGGCCGGAGGTCGCGAGCTTCGGCTCGCCACCTCAGGAGAACCGCCATGCGACCCCATCCCACCTTCTTCAACACCGCCGACCTCGACGGCTTCGACGCCCGTACCGCCGCCCTGGAGGATCCGCGTCCCCACCCCACCGAGCCGCAGCTCGTCCAGCTCGGACGCGCGGTTATGGGCGAGGTCCTCGACATGCTGCTGGGCGGCGCCTTGCAGGACCACACCGTTCCGATCTGCGAGACCCTGATCGGCGGACTGCATGCGGGCGTGCAGCGGCTTGAGCGCGACGCCGACCGCGAGCGGGAGCAGCTCGCCGGGCTGCTGCGCGACTTCGACGGCTCGGAAGTGGCCGACGTCGACCTGCAGGAGGCTAAAGCGCGGGCCGACGCCCTGGACGTCGCCGCCGAAGCTGTCGCCTTCGTGCGCGACGCGGCCGCGGACGCCTATGGTGTCGCCACCGGCGAGGTGTGGAGCCCCTGGCGCGGGTCCGTGCGTGGCGGGAAGACCGCCGCCCAGGTCGACGCCCAGGAAGCACTCCGGGCCCTGGCGGAACGCCGCCGTGGAACGCGCGATCCCGGCGACGCCGTCGTGGCCTTCCGCGCCTCGCCGCGCAGCGACGCGCCGGAGGACGCGACGCGGATCTTCGACGCCCTGAACTGGGCGCGGACGGAGTATCCGGGCATGAGCCTGGCGCTCACCGGCGCCAAGGGCGGCGAACGGATCGCCAAGCGCTGGGCCCGGCAGAAGGGCGTCCGCCTCATCCTGGCCCGGCCCGACTTCGCCCGGTTCCAGCGCGCCGCGCCGTTCCGCGCCAACGACCAGCTGATGGCGCTTCGGCCCGTGTGTGTCCTGCTGCTGCCCGAGAGCCTGGGCCGCGCCGCCGAGGCCGGCGCGCCGCTGTTCGGGCCGGTGCTGAACCTCGCCGAACAGGCGCGCGACAACGGCGTCCGCTGCGTGCGGATCGCCGCCAAGGCTGCGGCGGCGCTCCCCAGCTGAGCCCTGGGCCAGGCGGGCCGTGTCGAATCCGGCGGCCGGCCCGCCACTTCCTGGCGTGCATTGTGAATATTCACGGCCGGACCAGGCGGCGGTCGTCGGGAGGGGGAAATATCGCCCTTGTCACGGGCGGGCCGCGCCGCACCACTTCCGCCTTTTCGCCTACAGGTCAGCGGAGTTTGCGATGGCCGAGCCCCAGGCCGAACCCTTCCACGTGGCGATGACGGCCCTGCGCGATCGCCTGCAGAGCGGCGTGCTGCGGCCGGGCGGGCGGGCGACCGCGGTGGACCTGGCGGACGAGCTGGGCCTCAGCACCACCCCGGTGCGCGAAGCGCTGTCGCGGCTCGCGGGCGAGGGCCTCCTCGAGGACAGGCGCGGGCAGGGCTATTTCGTCCGCGCGCCCGGTGCCGTGGAGATCGCGGACCTGCATCGTATGAGCCTCGCACACCTGTTGATCTCGCTGGACCCGAGGCGGTCGAGCCGGTTTGCGAGCGCCAGTGTTCCACAGGCGCCGGAGAAGGGCGCGGGCCCCTTCGATCCCGTGCTCGCCATCGAGGCGCTGTTCCGCAGGTGGGTGGGCGCCACCGGAAGCCGGCCCCTGGTCGGGGCCTTTCGCGTCGTCCAGATCCAGCTGGGGCCGGTCCGCCGGCTTGAGGCCCAGGTGCTCGGCGACCTGGAGCCCGAAGCCCGCGCGCTGCTCGCCGACGGGGAGACATCCCGGGCCGAACGGCTGACGGCGCTGCGCCAGTTCCATGGGGTGCGGATCCGCGAATCCGACCGGCTGGCCGCGATGATGGCGGCGGCGGCGCAGGGCCCGAAAAAATAGACCGAATATAGATTGAATATACACATCCCAGGTTGTGGATTGGTGTTGTCGCAATCCAGCGGCAACTAGGAGGTCACCATGATCAAGCTGTTCAACCTGCGGAGCTTCCGGCTCCTGAGCCTCGGCGGCGCCAAGGCGTCGACCTACGGCGAGCCCGACGGCGACGACGTCGAGATCGACGAAACGCTGTACTTCAAGCCGTGATGGCGTGGCGGCGCCGGTTCGGCCCGGCGCCGCCGTCTCCAATGTCGATCTCGCTTCGCCCCGATATCCATGCCGCCCTCGTGGACGACGATGTGGTCGTCCTCGACGTCGACGGTGACGACTATCTCTGCCTGCCGGGCCTCGCCGCCATCTGGCGCGGCGGCGTCACGGCTGATGGCGTGATCCAGGACACCGATCTCGCGGTCCGCCTGTCCGAGGCCGGCCTCATCGGGCCGGGCCGGGGCCGTTCCCAAACCCGGTCGCTTCCGCCGGCCGCGCAGTCGGCTTGCGACCAGCCGCGCGAGCCGCTGGCCTGGCGCGACATCGTGGCCCTCACAGGCGTGCTCTGGGACGTGGCGTTCCACTATCGGGGTCGCTCCATGGCGCAGATCCTTCGCTTCGCCCGTCGCCGGCCGTGCGGCGCGCCGACCTCGCGCGCCGAAGTCGTCCGGCTGAGCACCGCCTTCGAACGCGCGGTCGTCTGGCTGCCGCTTCCGGCCAAATGCCTCGTCCGCAGTTTCGCGCTCCTGCGGTTCCTTCAGCGCCGGGGCCAGGACGCCCACTGGTGTTTTGGCGTGCGGACCTGGCCGTTCTCCGCCCATTGCTGGCTGCAGTTCGACGAGGTCGCGCTAGACGACCACGCCGACCAGCTCCGCGCCTACACGCCGATCCATGTCGCCTGACGCGCCGCAGGTCCTGGCGTTCGGGTGGCCGCCGGCGTCGGTCGACGCGGCGGATCAAGCCGCTCTGTGGCGCGACGCCCTTCGGTCGGCGGCCTGGACGGCGATCGAACAGGCGGCGGGCCTGGAGGTTTGGACCCGGGGCGGGGGGCCGCCCGTGCGACGAATCCATCACGGCCTGCTCGTCCTCGGGGAGATCCACCCGCGCGAGGGCGGGGCGGCGTGCGGAACGCTGGCTCCCGACCAGGGCGTGGCGCGGACCGCCAGGCAGTTGTCGGATCGGCGCTGGGGCGGGTACGTGGCGATCCTGCGCGAGCCCCCGGACGGCCATCCGTGGATCTTCCGGGACCCGTCGGGCGGCCTGGACGCCCTGACCTGGAAGGCCGGCGGGATCGTCGCTGTGGCGAGCGAGCTCACCCATCTGCCGTTCGGCCTGGCGCCCCATGATCTCGCGCTCGACTGGGACGCCATCACGGACTTCGTGCGCCGTCCGCTCTCGACCTTGGATCGCTGCGGGCTCGTGGGATATCACTCGGTCGCGCCGGGCGATCTCCAGCCGATGGGCGCCGATGCGCGCCAGGCCATCGCCGTCTGGCGGCCCGAAATGTTCGCCGGCAACGTCGCCGTGCCCGACGCGGACATCCGCCTGCGCGACGTGGTCGATGAGGTGGTGGCCGCACAGGTTGGCGCGAGCGGCCGGGCGGTCGTCGAGGTGTCGGGCGGACTGGACTCGGCGATCGTGGCCATTTCGGTCGGACGCGCGGCCGGTGGGCCTGCGGGTCTGGTCGGTCTCAACTATTACGGGGACCGGCCGGAAGGCGACGAACGCCAATGGGCGCGAGCGGCCTGCGCGGCCGCCGGGCTTCCGCTTGTCGAGGCCGCCAAGCTTGCGGGAGCCGTGGCGCTGTCGGACTTCACGGACTTCGCGCGCGCCGCGCGGCCGGCCTTGAACGCCCTCGACGCGGACCGCGACCGCCACACCGCCCGCATGGCGCTGGCGGAAGGGGCGGACACGATCTTCACCGGCAAGGGGGGCGACGCGGTCTTCTTCCAGATGCCGACGCCCCGGGTCCTCGCCGACTATCGTTCGGCGCATGGCGGCCTGCCATGGGGCGATCCCTTCGCCGCCGACATCTCCCGCTGGCTCCGGAGATCGGTCTGGTCGACGATGTGGGCCGCCGGGCGGTCCCCAACGCCGGCCTACGGCGCACGGGCCGGGGTCTGGGGGCCGCGCACCCGCGAGGCGCCGTCGCGGCCCGCGCACCGCTGGCTGGCCGGGGGCGAGGACATCCCGCCGGCCAAGCGCCTGCAGATCGAGCTGGTCGCCGCCTCCCAGCTGGCGGCCGGCCTCTGCCGGCGCGCCCAGGTCGCCCGCCTTCGCCATCCGCTGCTCGCCCAGCCGGTCGTTGAACTCTGCCTGTCGATCCCGGCGTGGGCCCACGTGGCGGGCGGCCGCGACCGCGCGGTGGCGCGCCGGGCCTTCGCCGATCGCGTGCCGGAAGCGATCACCCGGCGACGGTCGAAGGGTGCGCTGACGTCCCTCTACAGCCGGCGGACCGCCGCCAGCCTCGACGTGCTGCGGCCCTTCCTCATCGACGGCGTCCTCGCTGAGGCGGGCGTTCTCGACCGCCGCGCCCTGGATCTCGCCCTCCAGCCCGACCAGCTCATCCGCCGGGCCGACGGCGCCCGGGTCATGGGCGCGGCCATGGTGGAGGCGTGGGTCCGCCACTGGCAGGGACGGGCGCCGGACCTGGCGACCGCGTCGCGGGACCGGATCCGCTCGCGGCTGGCCTGAGATGCAGGTCGAGCCAGGCGAAGGCGCGGCGGTAGTAGTCGCGGATCGTGCCGGGGCTGGCGAAGCTGTGGCCTTCGCCCCAGTAGGTCACCAGCACCACGTCCCTGTTCTGGCGATGCAGGCTCGAGAACATCTCCTGCGCCTGACCGATGGGGATGGCGTCGAGATCGCCGTGGAAGATCAGCAGCGGCGTGCGGATGCGGTCGGCGGCGAAGATCGGACTGTTGGCGAAATAGCGCTTAGGCGCGGTCCAGGGCGGGCCGCCCATGCCGCCCTGCAGGTCCTCGGTCCAGCCCGCGGAGGGGTTGGAGCCCGGTCCGCCCTCAGGAAGGACGAGGCGCTTCAGTCCGAAGTCGCCATGCATGCTGATGAGGTCGGCGGGCGCCGCCTGGACGATCGCGGCGGCGAACCGGTCGGTCTGGCCGATGATGGCCAGGGTCCCGTACCCGCCGAAGCTCGCGCCCCAGATCGCCAGGCGGTCGGGGTCGAAGCTGTCGCGTGCGCCCGGGAGGCGCGCGGCGGCCTCGATGATGGCGAGCACCCGCGCCGCCAGGTTCGTCGCCGGTCCGTCCCCGCCGGGGGCCGTGGGCAGGCTGGGAATGAGGACCGCGTAGCCCTGGCCGACCAGCAGCGCCGGCGTCTCGATGCGGCCGCCGGCCCGGACGTCGAGGTAGTCCGGAAAGCTCGGGTAGGCCGAGCCCGGATAGGGCCAGACGACGAGGGGTGGCGGGCTCGCGCTTTGCTCCGGCGGCAGCATCAGCCAGCTCGTCAGGGGTTCGCCCCGGGGTCCCGCATGCGGAACCGGGACGACGCGCGGTCCGTCGACCTGCGCCAGGCCCCGGTTGATCGTCGAGATCGCGGCCGGGGCCGCGCCGGGCCGGACCCAGGACAGGACCTCCGGCCCACCCCGGGGCGGCAGGCGGACCACGGCGCCGGAGGCGTTGGCGGCGACCACCTGGCCGCCGGCCGGCAGAGGTACGGCCGCCCGGCCGGGGCCGAGCCTCAGCGACGTCGTGCCGTCCTGGCGGGTGAGGACGGCGACATCGGAGGCCTCCAGCGGGGTGAGCTCGATCCGCGGCCGCAGGCCGGCCGTCGCGGGTGTCACCAGCGCGAGCGCATGGTCCTCACCGAGCGGCGCCGCAGCCGTGCCGTCGCCGTCCGACCGCCACAGGCGTCCGCCGCCGACCAGCCACAGCGCGTCGCGGGACACGATCGCCGCCTCGCGCGACGAGCCCGCAAGCCGCGCCGTCAGGTTCACGGCGCGTGCGCCGGCCAGGCGGAACCAGTCCGCCCGGCCGGCGCCGACGTCCCCGACCGGTCGGGCGAATACGATCGGGTCGCGTCCCATCCAGCCCGCCCTGACCACCGCGGGGCGCCCCGACACGACGGGCCGGACCTCCTCTCCCACAGCGCGCCCGACGCCGTCCTTCGCGCGGACCCGGAAGAGCCGTCCCTGCGTCCAGGGTTCTGCGTCCCGGCGCGCGAAGATCAGCACCTCGTTCGAGTCCGGCGACCAGCGCAGCAGCTGCCCGAGCACGTCGCAATCCGCGCAGGGCGCCCGGCGCTGGCCGGAGCTCGTATCGACGATAGTGATCCGGCTGTGGACGACCTCGACGCCCCGATCGCCCTGGACCGGGCGGTCGGCGCGCAAGGCGATATCCGGGCCCTCGGCGAGGACTGCCGCCCACCGGCCGTCGGGCGAGAGCTCGAAATCCGTGAACGGGCCGGAGGCCAGCTGGCGGGTGGTCTGCCGCGCGAGGTCGATCTGCTGCAGCCGCTTGTCCGGCTCAGGGGGCGTGAGGCCGAGGAAACGGCCGCTGCCGATGACGGTGGGGCTCGCGTCGCCGGCCGCGGTCCTTTCCCGCCGTTCGGCGATCGCCAGGGGATAGCGTCGCAGCTTCAGGTCCAGGGGGATGGCGTCCGCGGCGGGGAGGGCGAGGACGACCAGGGTCTGCGGACCCTGCCACGCCACGGCGCGACCCGTGGCGTGCAGGCTCGGCGCGACACCCAGCCAGCGCACGGCGCCGGTGGCCGGCTGGGCGACGCCGAGTTCCCAGCGGCCGGCCTTGAGGCGGAACACCGCGACCTCGTCGCCCTGCGGCGACACCGGTCCAAGCGCGTAGCCCACGCCGGGCTCCGGGGCGAAGAGGGGGCGCAGGCCCTCGGGCGACGCCAGCGAGGCTGCGTGCAGGGTCGTGCGCAGCAGGTCGGTGCGGGTGTCGTAGTCGAAGCGCGAGGCCCCCGCGTAGGGCCCCCGCACCTCCGCGAACAGCCAAGGCCCGCCGAGCACGACACGCCCGAACGCCTCCCGTTGGAGCACGTCCTCGACCAACAGGGCGCGGGCCCGCGCCTCCGGCGCGCAGGCGAGCGCGATCAGGGCCGCCGCGGCCACGAGGCCGCGGCGCCAGCCATGCGCGCGCATCACCAGGTCCGGGTAAGCTGGATCGACGCGAAGCGGCCGACGACGTCGGCGGTGGCCGGGTCGAAGCCGAACCCCGTGGGATTGTCGTAGAACGACGGCTTCTGGTTGAAGGCGTTGCGCAGGCTGAACAGCACGCTCGTGCCGGACCACGGCGACCCCGCCGGGCCGCTCCAGCGCGCCTGCAGGTCCACGGTGGTCTGGCCGGAAATCTCGGAGCCGAGGGCGTCCTCGAAGCCGCTCAGGCGGTTGAGCGCCAGGCCGAGGGAGATGTCGTCACGGCTCCAGTCCATGGTCGCACGGCCCCGGAACCGGGCAGGTACCGCCGGTTGTCCGAGGAGCTCGACGAACGCTTCGGCCGGCGTGATCGCCTGCTTGTAGTCCAGCAGCCGCGAGGCGTTGGCGCCCCAGGCGACGCGGCCGCCGAACAGGTCCGTCGCATAGCGCGCCTGCAGGTCGACACCGCGGACGATGAGCCCGGCGGTGTTGACGAACCGCATGTCCACGACCGCGCCATAGTCGCTTGGCGGGAAGACGCCCTGCGCGGTCGTGGTGATGGGTTCCGCCAGCAGCGCCGTGATGAAGGCGAGATCGGCCGCGTTGGTGTTGGGCGAGATCCGCCGGACGAACGGCGCCAGGCGCGGATCGGTCAGGGCCACCGTCCGGTTGGTGAAGGCCGGCCGGTCGATGCGGTTGTCGAACTCGGTGCTGAAGCCGTTCACCGACAGCCGCAGCCCCGCGAGCGCCTTCGGCGACCAGTCGACGCCGACCGTCCAGGTCTGGGCGGTCTCGGGTCCGAGGCCGGGGTTGCCGCCCTGCAGCGCGAGCGACAGGATCCGCGCGGCGCCGTCCGCCAGCCGGACGGGTCCGTTGCTGCGCGAATCCGCGAGCTCCTGCAGCGCCGGCGCGCGGTAGGATTCCCCGTAGGTGGCCCGCACGAGGACATCCTCGACCGGCGTCCACTGGAGGCTCACCCGCGGGTTCACGGTCCGCCCGAAGTCGCTGTAGTGCTCCGCGCGCAACGCGCCGGAAAGCTCGAGCGCCTCGACCCCGGGGCGCCGGTTTCCGGCGCCGATGAGAGGGATGCGGACCTCGGCGTACAGCGCCGACACCGTCCGGTCGGTGGACAGGCCTTCGATCGGGCGCGGCGCGACGGTGGAGGTGTAGCTGGAGCCGGCCCGGATGAAGGTCTCGCGGCGGACCTGGGCGCCCAGGGCGACCTTGAGGTCCCCGGCGGGGAGGACGAGGACCGTGCCGTCCGCCTGGAGGTTCGCGGAATAGACGCGGCTGCGGAAGCGCGTCTTGTTGAAGCCCGACCCGATGGCCGCCACCACCGCCGGCGTGTTGGCCGGCGCGCCGGCAAAGGGGTTGAAGAACCCGTCCCGCGCGGCGCGATAGTCGGTCGCCGGGTTGTCGGCCGTGTTGCCGAGGGCTTCGGACAGGATCAGGGACTGCAGGGCGCCCGTGCTGCGCCCTTCGATGATCTCCTGCGCGAACGCCGCATAGCCCGACCCGCGCCAGTCGCCGAAGAGCCGGGCCTCCGCCCCGACCGTGCCGGACAGGCTCTCGGTCGTGGCGCGGATCTCGGGATTGGGGAGCTCGCCGAAGGCGTACTGGATCTGATGCGAGGCGGCCCCGCTGGGCGAGACGAAGAACGGGTTGTTCCGGCCCACCGACAGGGTCGAGATGATTCCGGAGTTGGTGATCTTGGCGCTGCGGAAGCTGTGGCGCAGATCTCCGGAGAGCTCGACGCCCGGGGTCAGGTCCTGCCGCCAGGCCACATAGGCGCTGGAGCGGCGCTGGCTCGGCAGGATATCGACGCCCTGGTTCTGGTTGTAGCGGTTGACCGACCCGGCCACGAAGTCCGCCGGCCGAAGACCCGTTCCGGGCTGCCCGGCCGGAATCGCCCAGAACGGGACGCTCGCGCCCGTGGCCGGATCGGTGCGCAGGATGTTGCCGGGGAAGCTGAAGGTGTCGCGGCGGTCCGCGCCGCCGCGCGCCCGCAGGTCCGAGCTCGCCGCGAAGCTTCGGTCGTCCGCCGGCAGGGCTTCGCGCCGGTAGAGCTCGAAGGCGGCGAAGAGGTTGCCGGAACGCCAGTCGCGCCCCAGGACGCCGCCCACCAGCCCCTCGCGCGGGCCGCTGCCGTCGCCCACGCCGCCGCGGACCCGCAGTTCGCCCCCGTCGAGGTTGCGGCGCAGGATGACATTGACCACCCCGCCGACGGCGTCCGACCCGTAGAGGGCCGAAGCTCCGTCGAGCAGGATCTCCACGCGCTCGACGGCGATCGCCGGAAGGCCCGAGAGGTCCGCGAAGTCGCCCTTGTTGCCGGAGCCCGCCATGCGCCGTCCGTTGACGAGCACGAGGGTGGCGTCGCTGCCGAGCCCCCTGAGGTTGACGCTCGTGCCGTACCCCGAATTGGTGCCGAGCCGGTCGGCCCGCGTCGTCACGGTGCCTTCCGTCGACTCCCCGGCGAAGTTCTGCGGCAACACCTGCAGGGCCCCCGCGACGGTGGCGTGCCCGGAGCGTTCCAGCGCCTCGCGGTCCAGGACGATGACCGGCGCGGCCGGGCTGCCGCCCCGGATGTGGGTGCCGGTGACGCGGACCTCTTCGAGCAACCGCGGCTCGCTCGGCGTCGCCGGCGCCTGGACCACCGAGGCCTCGGGTGCGGCCTCAGGGAAAGGGCGCCCGGCCCCACCTGGCCCTTTCACGGCTTCCGGCTGGGGCCCCGTTGTGCGGCGGAGGGCCCGGGCCTTCAGCACGACGAGACGCGGGCCGGCCCGTTGCGCGTCGATGTCCTCTGTGCTCAGCAGCCGTCGCAGCGCCTGTTCCGTGTTGAAGCGCCCGGTCAGCGCCGGGGCCCGTCGTCCCGCCACAAGCTCCGGCGTGAAGACCAGTTGGTCGCCGGTCTGGGCGGCGAGCGTGGCGAGCGACGCCTCGAGGGAGCCCGCCGGAATGCTGATCGCCCGCTCCCCGGCGGCGAAGGCCGGCGCGGCGGCCAAGGCGCTCGCCGTCAACGACCCGAGCAGTACGCTCCTGAGACTCGAACTCAACTGACCCCGTCGCATCACTGACGCTTCCCCCGCGGGTCGCTGTCGAGCCGATCCCATGACCGGGCTTTCTGACGACGCGATCCGTCAGGCGCCCAAGACGTGAAAGGCTGGCCGACTCCCTACCGGGGTCTGAGAAAAAACTGTCATGCGCCCGTCGCGGGCTCGGTGGGCGAACTCAGCCGCAGGTCGCCGCCCGGGGCGGCGGAGAGCTTGAGGTCGAACAGCACCGACACGCCCTTGGCGAAGGACTCGCTGTCGCCGACGTCGAAGAAGCCGCTGACCAGGCGTGCGCCGAGCGCCGCGTCGGCAAGCTCGACCTTGCGGTCGCTGTAGCGGTTGACCTCGGCCACCGCCGCGGCGAGCGGCGTCCGGCGGAACATCAGGCGGCCCGTGGTCCAGCTCGTGGTGTGGGCCGCGTCGGTGGAGGTGCGCTGGACGGCGCCGCCCTTGCCGACCACCGCCTGTTGGTTGGGGACGAGGATGACCGGGGCCTTGCCGGCCTCGGGGGCGACCTGGACCGAGCCCTGCAGCAGCGTGACCTGGACGTCGCCGTTGCGGCGCCGGACGTCGAACTTGGTGCCGAGGGCCTGGATGCGCGCCTCGCCCGCCTCGACGACAAAGGGGCGCTTCGGGTCGTGCGCCACGTCGAAGAAGGCCTCGCCGCGCGTCAGCGCGATGCGGCGCTCGTCGCCCCGGAAGTCGATCCGCACCTTGCTGTCGACGTTGAGGTGGACGCGGCTGCCGTCCTCGAGCCGGACGACCTTCTGTTCCACGTCGCGGGTCGCGTAGGTGGGGTAGAGCTGGCTGGCGACGAGCACGCCGGACCCCGTGACCGCAAGGCTTGCCAGGGTGAGCGCGCCGGCCAGGCGCGGGCCGCGCAGCCAGGCGCGCCAGCCGTCCCGCCGCCGGCCGCGGTCCAGCGCGTCCTGGGTCATCCGCATGATGTCCGGGTCGGCGGCCTGCTCGCCGGAGGCCTCCCAGAAGGCCTCGGCCTCCTCGTAGGCGGCGTCATTGGCGGGGTCGTCGCGCCAGTCGCGGAACTCTCGGACGGTCTTGGTGGAGATGGGCTGGTTGCCGAGGCGGGCAAGCCATTCGGCCGCCTCTTCCTGCGCGCGCGTCCGCTGGGGTCGTGGATCGCTCATGCGTCGTCGCCTAGGCCCGGTATCGCGCCACGCAGAGCTTGAGCGCCTGGGTCATCCGCTTCTCCACGGCCTTGACCGAGATCCCAAGGTGGATGGCGATCTCAGCATAGGTCATCCCGCCGAAGCGGCTCAAGACATATACGTCGCGCAGGTTGCGGGGAAGCTTGGCCACCACTTCGCGGTGGAGGAGGGTCTCGTGCTGGTCCGGCGGGCTGACGCCTTCGGGGACCTCGTTGGTCCCGACGAGGCGCGGGCGCTTCTGGGCTTTCTCGCGGCGGAGGTGGTCCTGCGCCACGTTGAGGGCGATGCGGGCCAGCAGCGCCTTGGGGCTGCGCCATTCGAGGGGGTGCTGGGTGAGCCGCAGGAAGGTCTCCTGCGCCAGGTCTTCGGCGATCTCGCGGCCGAAGCGACGGGCGAGGAAGGCGACGACCCACGGGGCATAGGTGCGGTAGAGGCCGGCGACGTCGCTGAATCGGGCTTGATTCTGCTCCGCTTCACGCTGCCGGGTTGGTTTCACGAATATCCTCCATGAGCCGCAATCCATGCTCATAGAGGTGAGATTCACACCGAATAAGGTGAATTGTACACCTTCGAGTAGCGACGCTCGCCGCACTGCCGTCCGTGACTGGTCGATGATCACGGCGAGGCAGATTCGCGCTGGGCGGGCGCTGTTGGGTTGGTCACAGCAGGAGCTGGCCGATCGTGCGATTGTTTCGACGAATGCAGTCAACCGCCTTGAGCGTGGCCTTGTTGACAGCAGAACCAGCACATTGGCGGCCGTTCAGAAGGCGCTCCTGAGGGGTGGGATCGAGTTCATCCCGGCCGATGTGAAAGGCGAGGGCGTTCGCCTAAGTCAGCCGTCGAAAGAAGCATCGTGATCTAGAAGTCGCTTCGGCCAGGTCTCGCGGGTCGGAGCCTGCCGGATGTCGATTCTGATTTGGCTCGGCGACCTTGGCGGGCAGGCGGTCCCGCCCTCTTCGCAGCCCCGGCCGGGGGGCCGGGGCTGTTCGATTCAGCTCGGCTCATCCGGCACGGTGACATCGTCGAAGGCTTCGTACACAGATCGTGCCCGCCGCGGCCACGACACCATCAGCTCATCGATGTCCAACGGTGCCTTTCGGAGGAGAAACGTGCCGCGGTGCTGGCGGATTTCGTACAGCTTCACGGCCCGCTCGCGCTTGGCAAGCGCCGTGGCGACGATGAACGCCACGGTAGCCGGGCAGCGCAGGCCGAAGACGACTTCTTCGAGCTCCAATAGCGAATCCTGAAGCCCGCGTTCGCCGATCAGGCGCCACTCCTTTTCGTACTGCCAGTCCCGCGCCTTCTTCAGCAATACCGCGGCGTCTACGCGCTTCGCCGCGGCGGCATCGCCGTTCAGCATTGCGGCGACATGGCTCGCCCGGACGCTGCGTGCCCCGCCGTACCTGACCTTCTCCAACTGAACATCGGCCGGCGCGGAGTACCCGAAGCAGACGCCTTTGTGCTGATCGCCGTAGTGACTCCACATCAGCGGACAGTCCGGCCGCTCCGCGAGCGAAACAACTCCTCGCTCGTATCGCCGCAGGAGTTCTGCCTCGACGCTGTGCCCTAACAAGTGCCGGAGGGGATCATCCATTTCGTAGTCGGGATTGGTGGCGTGGTAGCGGAGATCCGCGATCACTTCGTCCGCGCGGCGGCGTCCCTGCTTGGCGATGTGTTCGAGGGTTCTCGGGCCTCGATAGCGAATCGTGCGCGCCGCGGCCGACATCTCGCCCGTAACTCGGCGCTCGACCAGTGTTCGGAGCATGTCCTCCAGATCCGCGGCCGCGAGATCCACGTCGAGGCTGGGCTTGGTGTCGAGCGGGTCGTTGAAGGTCGAGGGGTCCGCGAAAAAGAGCTTGTCCTCAATCAGGCACTCAAGGCTCTGGTCGCTGAAGTGGCGATACTTGTAGACCCGCTTCGGCAGGTTCGATCCGCGCTTTGGCATTTTGTCCCCTCGGCGTCTCCGTCACGTCGACAATAGCGGCGGACGGCACAACGGTCCGACTGACCCCCACAAGTGGAGCGGATCCATACAACTTTGCTGCTCCCAGAACCTGTGGTTCCTGCCCCAGCAACAGCCAGGCTATTAGCGGTCGCAGTGGTTGCGACCGCTCCAGACTGGCGGCTCCAATCGGACGTATGGAACAGGTGCAATGAGTCAAACGGCGGCCTTGGTTACCCGAGGCCGCCGCCAGTCGTCAGGTGCGTGACCGCCTTGACCATCGCAGCTCGTAGCCGTCGCCGGCCTGCGCCAGGAGCGCGTTCACCGGGGCGGGGAAGCTCGGGTCGTCGAGGCGGACCGAGAGGCATTCGGGCTTGTCCGGCTTGGTGGCCGTCCAGGCTGCGCCGAGGTCGGCGCCGCCGGCGGAGATCCGGTAGTCGGGGCCGCTGTCGCTACTGCGCTCGACCGGGCGGATGTCCACCGACTTCAGGCTGAGGGCGAGGGTGCGGATGGCGCCGTGAAAGCTTCCGTCCTGCGCCTTCGAGAACGTGCCGATCGTGGTCATGGGATCATCTCCTGTGCGGGAGCCGCGCCAGCCGCGGCCCGATGGGGATCCCGGGGCGGGCCTTGAGGAGACCGCGGCAGCCTTGGGCCCGCAGCGTCAGCGGAGGACGGCGAAGCCGTTGCGACGGGGTCCGGGTCCGCCGGGTTTGAGCCGAGGGATCGCGGCCGGTGCGTCGGGCGCGGGAGGTGTTCCAGCCCGCCAAGGTCGGTGGCTCTGCGATGAGGGCGGGCAGGGCGGTCGCGCTCATGTCGCGCGTCTCTTGCAGGTGTGCTGACGGCGGCGGCGGACGGATCGAGCGGGCAGGGGCGTCGCGATCATGACGGCGGGGTCGCCGGTGGCGTCTCTGGATTTCGGCTCGCCTGCGCGGCGGCTCGTGGCGTGAGGGGTCAAGGTCCGGGTCGAGGCGCAACGGCGGGCCCGGCTTTCCTCCCCTGCGCTGGCGCGCATTCCTCGCGAGGCAAGAAAGCCGGACCGGGTCGCCGTCCTCCGCTGCGCTGCGGGCCTTCGGCTGCCCCCCGAACCCTGCCGACCTCGACTCTCCGTGCGCCATCGAGGCCGCGGCAGGCGCGGTCCGATCAGATCAGGAGACATCCCATGGCGACCATCGGCACCTTCACCAAGAGCGGCGACGGCTCCTACGCGGGCTCGATCAAGACCCTCAGCCTCAACGTCAAGCAGGCCCAGCTGCGGCCGATCGACAAGGAGAGCGACAACGCCCCGGACTACCGCATCTTTTCCGGCGGCACCGAGTTCGGGGCGGCCTGGAAGAAGACCTCGCGCGAGACCAACCGCGACTACCTCTCGGTCAAGCTCGACGATCCCAGCTTCCCGGCGCCGATCTATGCCAACCTGGTCGATGCGGACGACGGCTACAGCCTGGTCTGGTCCCGCAACCGGATGAACAGCTAGGGCCTTGGGCGGTGGCTCCCGGGGCAGGAGCCACCGCCCCGACTCCCGGGTTCGGTGAGCGCGGCCGCGCGAGAACGGACTCGCCACGGCGAGAATGTTCTGTTTTTGTTCGATCTCCATGAAGTTCGACAACGACAACAGCCCGCCGGCGCCCGAAGCCAGTCGCATCCTCCCGATCCTCGGGCGCGTGGCGGCCGACGGGCGGATCGTGCAGCGGCCGCGGCCGGCGCCCGTCGCGGACGCCCAGGACTGGTCGCCGAACGATCCGCGGGAGGCGTGACGTGGGCCAGGCGCGACGCCTCTTCGACGCCGGCCAAGACGACGTGGATCAGACCGGCGCGCCGCCGTCCCGCGGCTTCTGGGTCGCGGCCGGGAGCCGCACGCGCACGCTGGGCGACGTCGTCGCCGGCGGCGGCGCGCTGGCGGCCGGCTGCGCCCGGTGCGGGCATAGCCGGCTGTGGCTGGCCGCCGAGCTCGCCGCGGCGCCGCCCGGCCTCGCAGTCGGCGCGATCGCGGAACGACTCGTCTGCGGGCAGGCGGGTTGCGCTTCGCGGTCGGGCACGCTTGCGGTCTTGCATCCACCGGATCCTCGGCCATCCGCACGGCGACGCCATCTCAGCGAACGCGACCTCGCGCGCATCCACGCGATGGCGGAGCAGGTGACGCCCGACAATCAGCCCTCGATCCTCGAGGACCTCGACGCGCCCATCCGGGTCGGCGCCTGCCTGCCGGGGCAGGAGACCTACCTGGGCGCCCAGGTCGTGGCGGCCTGGCGCGGACGGCTGATCCTGGGGTGGCCGCTCAGCCGCAAGGCGCGCAACGGCCGCCGCGCTGTCGACGATCTCCTCGCCTGACCCGATGAGCACCAAGAAGCCAGACGTGCTGGTGGCGCCGCCCAGCCCGCTGACCGGGCTCACGCTCGCCGAGATGCATGTCCGCCGGTGGGAGGTGAAAGCCACCTGCAACCGCTGTGGGATCAAGCTCCGCGCCAACCTGCCGTCGATGATCCGGACCTTTGGACCGGACGCGATCTGGTGGGGCCAGACGCCGCGTTGCCCTGGGCTCGAGTGCGAGAACGGCGTCCTCCACTATGCCGCCAGGTCGGTCCGTGGCGGCTCGTGGGTGCTCATGGCCCAGCCGCCCGGCGCCTTGGAACTGACCGCTTACCGCAATCGCCAGCGGGCCTATCCGGGCCCGCGATAGCACCATCGATCGGCCCGGCTGGCGCGCGCCGCAGGCGCGGCGGGGGGCGTCGAGGGGGCGGGGCTACGCCCTCGCGACGAGCGAAGGGAGGGGCCAATCTTCGAGGCGAAGGTCTAGGGCAGGATAGGCTTGCCGGCAGCTTTGTAGACAGGAGAGGTGGGTGTCGGTCGTGCTCAGCGTCCGTGTCGCGGACGACCTGGCCCGTCGGTTCGACGCCGCGGGCCACGTGGCCGGCGGTCGCTCGGCCCTGCTGCATCGGCTGGTGCGGGAGGCCGCCGCGGCGACGGCGACCGGCGCCGCGCCCTCGCGTGTCCGCCGCGACGCCCTGCGCCTGATGATCCGGCTGGCGCCGGCCGAGGCGGCCCACGTGCGGCGAGAGGCGCTCGCCATGGCCATGCCGCGCGCCGCCTGGGTGGCGGCCCTCGTGCGACGTCATGCGTCGGGCCGGCCGGCCTTTGCGCGCGCCGACGAGATCGCCCTGATCGGCGCCCTACGCGAGCTCCGCCGGATCGGCGTCAACGTCAACCAGATCGCCCGGGCCTTGAACACGGCGGTGATGGAGGGGCGGGTGCTCGATACGGAGCTGACGGCCGTGGACGACCTGCGCCGCGAGCTGGCCGGCCACATCGGCGGCCTCCAGGAAGCCTTCGCCGGCAACCTGGCCTACTGGGCCGTGGCGCCGTGAGCGAGTTCCGGACCGTGACCGGTTTCGAGGACGTGTGGCGGCCGCCCGTGCGTCCGCGGACGCGTCGGCCGGAGACGGTGCTCCGGGACGGGGCCGGGAAGGGTGTGCGGGCCCGCTTGGCCAGGATCGCGGCGCGGACGCCCGAGGTGATGGTGAAGGTGACGGGACGTACCCGCGAGCCGGCCCATCTGGCCGCGCACCTGTCCTACATCACGCGGAACGGACAGCTCCTGGCCGAGGGCCCGGACGGTCTTCCGATCGAAGGCCGTCAGGAGGTGCTCGACTTGGCGCGCGCCTGGTCGGCGGAGGCGCTGATGGACAGCCAGCGGCGGGCGAACACGCCGATGAGCGTCGCGATCATCCTGTCGATGCCCGCCGGCACGGATGCGCTCCGGCTGCGCGACGCCGCCCGAGCCTTCGCGCGCGAAGCCTTCGAAGATCGTTTCGAGTACGTCCTGGCGCTGCACACCGACACCGCCCATCCGCATGTCCACCTGACCGTGAATGCGCTGGGCGCGAACGGTGAGCGCCTCAACCCGCGGAAGGCCGACCTGGAAGCATGGCGGCAGGCGTTCGCGCGCTGCCTTCGCGAGCGAGGTCTCGCGGCGGAGGCCACGCCCCGGCGGGCGCGCGGGGTGACGCGGAAAGCCGAGCGCGGGCCTGTGCGGCGGCTGCGCGAGCGTCACCAGAAGGGGCAGGGCGCTCTGGGCCGCGTGGCCGCCGACAAGATCCGGGACGCGGCGCGGGCCGCGTTCGGAAAAGGCATCGCCGCTGCGGACTGGGATCGCCGCATCGCCGAACGGCAGCAGAGGGTGCGTCGCCTATACCTGGCGCAGGCGAAGCTTTTGCAGACCTCGGATCGCGCAGACGACCGCGAACTCGGACGCTCGGTCGAGGCTTTCGTCCGCAGCATGGCGCCGCCGGACACGGAGCGCCTGGCATTGGCGCGGGCGCTGCGGGAGGCGAACCGAAAGGCCCGCGGGGACCGGGAGCCCGGCGGGCGCGAACGCGGTGGTCGGTCCCGCTGAGCGATTGGCCGGAGGTGACTCCTAGCTGACGTTCGAAAGGTCCGCCTTCCCATCGTGACGCCCGCCAGGCGGCGGCGTACGGCCAGAATGCGGTTGAGACGGCCAGCGCGCCGCGGGCGCCGGCCTGGTCTCAGGAATGCTCGTGCCGATGATGCAGGTCCGGATAGTGCGGATGCCCGTGCACCAGGCGGTCGTGGCGGTGGCGGTGGGTGTGCGGCGCCTCGGCCGGGTCCCTGGCGGCGTGTCGGTGCTGGTGGTGCTCGTCGTGCCGGTGGGGATGCTCATGATCCAGCGGCGGGTGTTCGTGCTCGTGGTCGTGACGCTCGACGAGGTGGAGGTAGAGGCCGACGCCCATCAGCAGCGCGGCCGCCACGAGCCGCCAGCTGATCGGCTCGGCGAACATGAAGACGGCCAGAAGGGTCCCGATGAAGGGCGCCGTGGAGAAGTAGGCGCCGGTCCGCGCCGTGCCGAGGTGGCGCAGGGCCAGCACGAACAACACTAGGCTGACGCCGTAGCCGAGGAAGCCCACGGCGGCCGCGCCGGCCAGCAGCCCTGCCTCGGGCAGGCGCGCGCCCACCGCGAGGGCGAGGCCCAGGTTCACGGCGCCGGCGACCAGTCCCTTGATCATGGCGATCTGCACGGGATCGGAGGCGCTGACCTTGCGGGTCAGGTTGTTGTCGATCCCCCAGGCGAGGCAGGCGCCGGCGATCAGCAGGGCGCCGACGCCGACGCCGGCAAAGCCCGACCCGGGCGTCCAGGACAGGAGGAGCGCGCCCGCCAGGATCGCCGCGGCGCCGAGCAGCAGGCGGCGGTCGACGTTCTCACGGAAAACCAACCAGGCGATCCCCATGGTCGCGAGGCCCTCGACGTTCAGGAGCAGGGCGGCGCTGGAAGCCGGCGTCGTGGACAGGCCGAGCATCAGCAGGACCGGACCCGCCACACCGCCGGAAAGGACGACCAGGGCCATCCAGCCCCAGTCTCGCCTTGCGAGAGGCGCCTCGGCGGAGGTCCGGCCAAGCCCGCGACGGCCGTAGTGCAGGATCGCCAGCCCGATCCCGGACCCCAGATAGAGCAGCCCGGCCAGCAGCCACGGGCTGACGCCGCCGCCCAGCAACGCCTTGGCGAGGGGCGTGCTCGCGCCGAACAAGGCGGCCGAGGCGATGGCCAGCGGTGCGCCGGGCCAGGCCAGATAGCTCCTGAGCTGCGCCATCGCGTCTCCTATTCCGCCGGGACGATCGCCGCCGCCTGGCCCGCCTCAGGACCGTGGCGCCGGGCGTGCGCCAGCCGGTAGAGCGCCGGCAGCACCAGTAACGTCAACAGCGTCGAGGAGATCACCCCGCCGATGACGACGGTGGCCAACGGTCGCTGTACCTCCGCGCCCGCGCCGACGTTGAAGGCCATCGGGATGAAGCCGAGGCTCGCCACCAGGGCGGTCATCAGCACCGGCCGCAGGCGGGTGAGGGCGCCTTCGCGAATGGCCTCGTCGAGGGGACGTCCCTCGGCCAGCAGGGTGCGGATGAAGCTGACCATCACCACCCCGTTCAGCACCGCCACGCCGGAGAGTGCGATGAACCCGACGCCGGCGGAGATCGAGAGCGGCAGCCCACGCAGGAGCAGCGCCGCCACGCCGCCGGTAAGCGCCAGCGGGACCCCGGAGAATACGATGGCCGCATCGCGTACGGAGCGGAATAGGGCGAACAACAGGCCAAAGATCAGCAGCAGGACCACGGGCACCACGAGCTGCAGGCGCGTTGCGGCCGAGATCAGCTGCTCGAAAGTGCCCCCGTAGCCGACCCAGTAGCCGGCCGGCAGGTCCACCTCCGCCGCGACCTTCTGGCGGACCTCGCCGATGAACGAGCCCAGGTCGCGGTCGCGCACATTGGCGGTGACCACGACCCGGCGCTTGCCATTCTCGCGGCTGATCTGGTTGGGGCCGATCTCGACCTCCACGCGCGCCACGTCCGCGAGCGGGATGAACCGCCGCGGTCCTTCGCCCGTCGCCGGGAGCGGAACCCTCAGGCTGCCGATCTGATCGACCTGGCCGCGGATATCCTCCGGCAAGCGGACGACCACGTCGAACCGCCGGTCGCCCTCGAAGATCTGGCCGACCACCGCCCCGCCCAGGGAGGCAGACACCAGGGCCTGGATGTCGCGTACATTGAGGCCGTGGCGGGCCAGCGCGGCCCTGTCCGGCGCGATCTGCAGGACGGGCAGGCCCGTCGTCTGCTCGACGCCCACGTCCTGGGCGCCGGCCACGCCGCTGACGACCGCCTCGATCGCCTCGCCGATCTCGGCGAGACGCGCGGTGTCGTCGCCGTAGACCTTGACGGCCACGTCGGCGCGGACCCCCGACAGCAGCTCGTTGAACCGCATCTCGATGGGCTGGGTGAACTCGTAGTTGTTGCCGGGGATGGTCTCGACCGCTGCCTGGATCTCGGCCACGAGTTGGTCCTTGGGCTTGCGCGGATCGGGCCAGTCCTTTCGGTCCTTCAGCATCACCAGGGTGTCGGCGACCGAGGGCGGCATCGGGTCGGTGGCGACCTCCGCCGTGCCGATCTTGCCGAACACCCGCTCGACCTCCGGGAAGCTCTTGATGCGGGCTTCCAGGGTCGACTGCATCTTCACCGCCTGTGTCAGGCTAGTGCCGGGGATGCGCAGGGCATGCATCGCGATGTCGCCCTCGTCGAGCGTCGGCACGAACTCGGAGCCCATGCGGGTCGCGGCGAAACCGGAGACGAGGACGAGCGCCACGGCGCCGGCGACCAGCGGAACAGGCCTCCGCAGCGACCAGTCCAGGGCCGGCGCGTACCCTCGCCGGGCGCCCCGCATCACGTGGCTGTCCTTCTCCTCGACGCGCCCGGTGACGAAGAGGGCCACGGCCGCCGGGACGAAGGTGAGCGAGAGCAGGAGCGCCGCCGTCAGGGCCATGACGACCGTAATCGCCATGGGATGGAACATCTTCCCCTCCACCCCGGTGAGGGCGAAGATCGGCACATAGACCAGGGTGATGATCAGCACCCCAAAGAGCGAGGGCCGGATCACCTCGCCGGTCGCGCTCGCCGCGAGTTCGAAGCGCTCGTCGCGGGTGAGCGGCCGCCCCAGCCGAGCTTGCGTCTCCCCGAAGCGGCGCAGGCAGTTCTCGACGATGATCACGGCGCCGTCGACGATCAGACCGAAGTCCAGGGCGCCCAGGCTCATCAGGTTTCCGGAGATCTTGGACTGCACCATGCCGGTGATGGTCAGCAGCATGGAGAGCGGGATGATGGCGGCCGTGATCAGGGCGGCGCGCAGGTTCCCGAGCAGCAGGAACAGCACGACGATGACCAGCAGGGCGCCTTCCAGCAGGTTGGTCTCCACCGTGCGGATGGTGCGGTCCACCAGGTCGGTGCGGTCGTAGACGGGCGTGGCTGCGACGCCCGGCGGCAGCGCTTTCGCGGCCTCCTCCAGCTTGGCCGCCGCGGCGCGGGAGACGGTGCGGCTGTTCTCGCCCATCAGCATGAAGGCGGTGCCCAGGACGACCTCGCGGCCGTTCTGGGTGGCGGCCCCGGTGCGGAGTTCCTCACCCATGCCGACGTCGGCGACGTCGGCGATGCGGATCGGCGCGCCGCCGCGGTTGGCGATGATCACCGACCTGAGGTCTTCCACCCCGCTCGCCTGGCCCGGCACGCGGACCAGGTACTGCTCGCCGTAGCGTTCCACGTAGCCCGCGCCGACGTTGGCGTTGTTGGCCTCCAGGGCCTCGATCACCTCGGCCATGGTCAGGCCGTAGGCGGAGAGGCGCTCGGGCCGCGGGGTCACGTGGTACTGTCGTTCGAACCCGCCGATCGAGTTCACCTCGGTGACGCCCGGGGTGTTGCGCAGCTGCGGCCGGATCACCCAGTCCTGCAGGGTCCGCAGATCCTCAGGGGTGTAGGCCGAGCCGTCTGGCTTCCGCGCCCCGGGCTTGGCCTCGACGATGTAGAGGAAGATCTCGCCCAGGCCCGTGGAGATCGGCCCGGGCTCCGGCGTGATCCCCTCCGGGAGTTGGCTGCGGGCGCCCTGCAGGCGCTCGTTCACGAGCTGGCGGGCGAAGTAGATGTCGGTCCCGTCCTTGAAGACGACGGTGACCTGGCTCAGGCCATAGCGGGAGATCGAGCGGGTGTAGTCGAGGCCAGGGAGACCGGCGATCGCGGTCTCGATCGGAAAGGTGATCCGCTGCTCGGCTTCCAGCGGCGAGAAGCCGGGCGCCTCGGTGTTGATCTGGACCTGGACATTGGTGATGTCCGGGGTGGCGTCGATCGGCAGGCGCTGGAAGCTCCAGACGCCCACGGCGGCGCTCAGGGCGGCGAACGCCAGCACAAGCCAGCGGTAGCGGATCGACGCCGCGACGATGCGTTCGAGCATGGCGGCCCCCTAGTGGTCGTGGCTCGCGCCGGACTTCTCGATGTCCGCGCGGATGAGGAAGGCGCCGTCCGTGACGTACTCGGTCCCGGGCTCCAGTCCCCCCAGCACTTCGGTCCATTCCGGGGTTTGGCGTCCCAGCTCCAGCATCCGGACCTCGTAAGTGGTCCCGACCTTGGCGAAGACGACCGTGAAGTCCCGGAACCGCTGGAGGGCCTTGGTTCGGACGGCCAGCGGGGCCTGTCGGGTCGCCACCTGGAACGAGCCCTCCACGCCCATGCCGGGCCGGAAGGCTTCCGAGACGCCGGGCGGCAGGTGCACGTGCGCCATCAGGGTCTGGTTCGCCAGGTCGGCCGTGGGCACCACGGCCTCCACCGGCGCGACCACCCGGCTGTCGCCGGACAGGGTCCGCACCTCGACCCGCTGTCCCGTCCTGACCCGCTCGGCGTCGCGCGGATAGACGAAGAACTCGGCGTGCAGCTTGGTCGGGTCGGCGATCACATACAGCGGCTCCTCGTAGGCGACGTCGCCCACGTTGGCGTTCTTCTGGATGATCACGCCCCCAATCGGCGCCGGGATGGCGTAGGCCTGCAGGCTGTTGCTGGACTCCACCCGCGCCAGCACCTGGCCCTTGCGGACGCGCTGGCCGAGCTGGGCGGTCATGGCGAGGATCCGTCCGGGATACCAGGCCCGGACGTCGCCCTGGCCCTCGGGCGTGACCTCGATCCGTCCCGCCATGTCGACGAGTTCCGCGATGGTCGCCGGTCCGGCGACCTCCGTCTTCACGCCACCGGCCGTGGCCGCCTCGGCGGAGATCGTCGTGCGTCCTTCGTAGGAGGCATAGGACCAGCGATGGCTGCGCCCGCCCTCCGTCGCCGCCACCTTCACGTCGAAGGAGTGCGGTTCGCGGACGACGCCCGCGCCGCGCAGGAAATCTCCCTGCGGCGTGAAGGTGAAGCGGTCCACGCGACCGCCGAGCCGCCCGAGCTCCACGCTGAGCTGGACGGCCTTCGGGTCCAGCGGCTTGTCCTTGCGATAGGCGTAGACATGGAACTCGGGCGGCACGCCGTCCTCGAAGATGGTCATCTCGAGGGCGAAGTCGCCATCGCGCAGCAGGCGGCCCCGATGGGGGCCGCGCTCGTAGTCGGGGGCGGCGGCGTGTCCGGCCTCCGCGGCCGGCTTGGGCTTGTCGCCGCAGGCGGCGAGCGTCAGGGCGGCGAGCAGGGCCAGCAGCGGGGCGCCATGGCGGCGGAGCAGGGTCATCAGCGGGTCTCCGCGCGAGCGATCTGGGAAACGAGGCCGGCATGGCGGCCGGTGAGGCGGTCGAGGGCCGCCCGGTCGAGGTGGTGCTGCCGGAGCACTGCGACGCGGCGGGCGCGGGCGTCGAAGAGCGCCTTCTCCGCCTCGGCCACGTCGGAATACTGGAAGCCGCCGCGGGCGAAACCGGCGCGGACCTGTTCGACGGTGCGGACGCTGGCCGGGATCACCTCCGTGCGGATGCGCTCGGACTCCCGGGCGGATGCCGAAAGCTGTGTGATCAGACGCGCGATCTGGCGCGCGCGGGCGAGGCGAGCGGCCTCGACCTCGATCTCCGCCGCCGTGCGCTCGGCCTGGGCGCGCTCGATGGCGGCTTTGTTGGTGTCGTAGCGGCGCAGCGGGATCGAGCCGCCGACCACGACGGCGACGTCGTCGCCCTGGCCGAGGTAGCGGATGCCCGCGCGGACGGTTGGGTCGGTGACCGCGCGCGATTGCTCGACCCGCACCGCGGCGGCCGCGGCGTCACGCTCGGCGGCGAGCAGTTGAAGGTCGGGGGCATCCGACGCGGTCGAGGGGAGGGTCGGAGGCGTGACCTCGAAGAAGGTCTTCAGGTCCAGGGCGAAGTCCGCGCCGCCGCCCCAGTAGGCGGCCAGGTTGGCGCGCGCCGCCGCCGCCGCCGCGCGGGCCTCGTCGCGGGTGATCTCGGCCTGGGCGACGATGGTTTCGGCCCGACTGCCGGCGAACAGGGGGTCGCGGGCGCTCTTCACCCGCCGGTCGACGTCGCGCTGGGCGCTCTGGACCGCCACCAGCCTTGCGTCGGCGATCAGCAGCTCCGCCTCCGCCGCCAGCGCCTCGGCATAGGCGACCTCCACGTCGCGCAGGACGTCCAGCGAGCGTACCGCGCCGCGCAGCCGCACCGTGTCCAGCTGGGCCCGGGCGAGCCCCGTGCGGGCCTCGCGCTTGCCGCCGCGCTCGAGCGTCTGCTCATAGCTGACCGTGGCCTCGGTGCGGTCGAGCAGGGAATAGGCGCCGGTCCCGGCGAAGTTCTCCAGCTCCACGCCGAGCGAGGGATTGGGCTTGACGCCCGCCTGGCGGACGGCGGCCTCGCCCGCCGCGACCCGCGCCTCGACCGCAGGTCGGGTAGGGTCGTACGCGGCGGCGCGCGACAGGGCGTCGGTCTGGGTGAGCCCGGGCGGCGTGGCCTGGGCGGTGGCCGCTGGGCCGAGGAGGCTTGCGGCTATGGCTGCGGAGGCCAGCCACGCGCGAAGGCGCGGTGGCGGGCGTACGCCAGAAGTCTTGGGCATCTTCGAATGTCTCGCGAACGGTCGTGGCAAGGCGTTGCCCGCGTCGCGTGACGCGGGCGTTCAGCTCAGGTTCGCATCGGGTTTGGGCGGCCGTTCCAGCCCTCCGGGGCGGATACCCTTCGCGCGGGCCGCGCCATTGATCCGCAGTCTGGGGCCCACGCTGGCGACGGCGGTTCCGGTGTCCATGGCGGCGGCGAGCGCGCCCATCGGCGCATCCGAATGGTGGTGGCCCGCGCCGGGCTGGTGATCGCCCGCCGCATCGTCCGGGACAGGATGATCTCCGCCCGCGGCGGGTTCGGCGTGATGGTCCCCGTCGACCAGGTCGAAGCTCAGGTGCAGGCCGTGCTCATGGGCGATCCTGGCCTGGTGCTGAACTTCATCGACGACGCTGGCGGCCGAGGCGCCCGCGAACACGAACGACAGCGCGACGCAGAGCATCGCGAGCACTATCCGCAGCCGAGGCTTCAAGGTCCGTCCCACGGCGGCATGCTTATGGAGGTGTGGGGCAGGTGGCAAGTCGCAGGCTTGGAGCGCGATGGCGGGTCGCGCCGGCCCAGCTGTCCGAAGGGGGTTCGACCGCTGCCCGATCCGGTCGCCGCGCTAGCGGATCTCGGGAATCAGGCAGCTTCGCCTCGCGGCACATGAGGATCGTAGTTCTGGATGAACCGCAGCAACTGCGTAGCGCCGATCACGGCCTGCTGGCGGATCCAAAGGCGCGAAATTGTCGCGACGGCTGGGCGTGCCGCGGTCGTGAGCAGCCTCGCGACAAGCAGACGCTAGAGACCGCACGGGAACGCCGCGTTTCCGGCTCGATCGCAATGTCGCCTTCTGGCGCCGAGCGGAACCTCGGCCTGTGCGCGGGTTAGCGGGAGATGTCGCGCGGGCCTCGTCGCTGGGGCTCGCCGAAGGATGCGCCGCGCTCGAGCCAATGGGCGAGGCGGCTGCGCGCGGCGCTGAGGATGCGATTCTGCTCGGCGGGTTCGACGACGCGATTGCGGACCACGGCTTCGACGACCTGCAGCCGGTCCGCGGCCGAGGGGGTGAGGGACGGGGCCCTGGCGGCGGACGGGCGCTCGGCCTGTTGCCGGTCGCGTTCGGTGGGGCGGTAGCCTCGCACCTCGAGCCCGGCGGCGCGGGCGAGCAGATAGACCTCGCGGCGGAATTCGGTCTGGCCCCGCACCGAGATGGTGGTCCACCCCCGGTGCTGGGCGATCGCCACCAGGTCGCGCACGACGTGCGGGTCACTGCGGTCGGTGGCGAGGCGGCCGCCGTGGTCGCGAAAGGCGGCCGCCGGGTCGCGGGCGTCGCGGTAGAAGCCCACGCCCGGGCCGTTCCGTTCTTCGGTGAGATAGCGGCGGCGCACCGCCTCCGGCAGATCGCCGGCGCGGCGCGAGGCGGCGGCGGGCGAGGGATCGACGATGTTGAGAGTGTCAGGCATCGCGGGTCTCCCGGTCGGGCAAGTGAGCTGAGGCGTCGATGAAGCGCTCCACCCAGGCCTCGACCTCGGCGGGGCTGGCGCCGTCCGGCGGCAGGGGGTCGAGGCCCTCCGCCGCCAGGACGGGCGCGATGGCCTCCAGGGTCAGCGGGTCCGCGGGCGACGGCGGCGAGGGCGGCCCTTCGGGCAGGGGCGGGGGTCTGGCTGGCGGGAGCGCGGGGACCTCTGGCGGCGGCTGGACGCGATCTTTGAAGGCCGCCTCCCGGTAGAACCGGATCTTGCGGCCGCGGGCTGGCGGGAGTCCGGCCTTGAGCACGAGGAGGGCGTCGTCCTGCATCTGCATGAGTTCCTGGGGAAGGAGGAGGGCCCGGCGCTGCTCGGATTCGCTGAGGCTGCGGTGACCGCGCGAGAGGCCGGTGGGGCGGCTGCGGGAGGGGCTGCGCACGGTGGTGTAGCCGAGCCGCTCGGAGAGCTCGTTGGCGAGGCGCAGTTCCTTCGGCGCGAAGGCGATCTCCACGGCGCAGTTGGCGAGGATTTCCTCGGTGACATCGGCGCCGTACTCGGCGCGGACCTGGGCGGGGCTCTGCAGCACGGGGAGGAGGCGCAGTCCGTAGCCGGCGACATAGGCGAAGCTCTTCGCCAGCACCTCGGCGTGCCCGAGCCTCGCGAACTCGTCGAGCAGCAGGAGGACCTGGTGCGGATGCCGGACCGGGTCGGGTCGCTCGCGGCAGGTCGCGTCGACCAGCTGCTGGAAGAGCAGGGCGTAGAGGGGCGCGACCCGGATCAGGTTGTCCGGGGAGGCCGCGAGATAGATCGAGGTCCGGCGCGAACGCAGGTCGCGCAAGTCGAAGTCGCTGGCCTCGGTGGCGGCGCAGACGCGCGGGTTGAGCCACAGGTTCAGGCGGGATGTCAGCGTCTGGCGGACGGAGGCGAAGGTGTTCTCGGACGCGGCGCAGAAATCCCGCATCGCCTGGGCGCAGCCGGGCGAGAGTGGGGAGCCGGTGTCGGCGCGCCGGGCGATCAGCGCCGGGAACCGCAGCCGCGGATCGCCGGCCGTCAGTTCCGCGTAGAGGGCGCCGAAGGTGAAGGGCCGCTCCGGGGTCTCGGCGAGGTAGGCGCCCACACCGACGAAGCCGGTCCGGGCCGAGTCCGTCCAGAACGGATCGGTGTGCGGCGGGTGCGGGAAGAGCATGGCGGCGATGCGCTGCAGCTCGTCCAGGACCTCAATGGGGTCGCTGCGGTCGATGTGGCCGAAGGGGTTGAAGCGCGCGGTGCGCCCCTCAGGGTCGAGGGGGTCGAAGAGGTGCACGGCCTGGCCGTGGGCGGCCCGGAACCCTGCGGTGGCCGCCCAGTTCTCGCGCTTCACGTCGAGGACCACGGTGGAGTCGGGCCAGGTGAGCAGGTTGGGGATCACCACGCCGACGCCCTTGCCGGTGCGGGTGGGCGCGTAGAGCATCACATGCTCCTGGCCGCCGAAGACGAGCAGGCGCCCGTCCTTGCGGCCCAGCACGATTCCGGTGCGGCTGCGCAGCCCGGCGGCTCGTAGCTCCGCCTCGCTCGCCCACCGGGCGGCGCCGTGCAGCGGCCGGCGGATCTGGGCGGCGACGCCCAGGGTGACGACGAGGCCCAGCCCTCCCGAAGACAGGAGGCCCACCTTCGCCCAGCGCCGCACCTCCGGGTCGTGCCGGAAGTACCAGAACCAGGCCGGCGCGGCCGCGGGATCGATCGGAGCCGACAGCCGGCCCAGGCCGGCCAGGGCGATCGCCGCGGCCAGGGCGAGGAGCGCCGCCAGCACTGTGAGCGCCACGGCGGCGCCGAGGGCGGCCCTAAGCGGCCAGGGCGTGGACGCGAAGCGGTTCATGCCACACCTCTGCGAGCCGGAAGCGGCCGTCCTTGCGCTCCACCTGCACGACGATGTCGACCAGGCTGCGCAGCAGCGCGCGGATGTCGGCCCGCGGGAGCTCCCGGCCCGCCTCGCTTTCCTTCACCAGCAGGATGAGCTGCTCGAACGCCAGGGCCGCGGAGTTGGCGTGGATCGTGGTGATCGAGCCGGGATGCCCGGTGTTGACGTTGCGCAGGTAGAAGAAGGCGGCGGCGTCGCGCAGCTCCTGCAGCAGGATCCGGTCCGGGCGCATCCGCAGCGCGCTCTCGAGCAGCGCCTTGGGCCCGACCTGGGCCAGGCCCTGGCCGTCCTTGGCGTAGAGGAGGTGCACCACGTTGCGGTGCGGGAGCACCAGTTCGCGGGCGTCCTCGATGGTGATGAGGCGTTCCTCGGGCGGGATCAGCCGGATGAGCGCCTTGGCGAAGGTGGTCTTGCCCGAGCCGGTCGCCCCGGAGATCAGGATGTTGCGCCGGCCGGCCACCGCCGCCTGGAAGAAGGCCGGCCAGTCGCCACGGGCCTGGAGGGCGGCGAGGTCGTCCGGCGCGCGCCGAGGATCGGCGCCGGCGCCGGCGACGCGCTGGAAAAAGCCTTGCTTCCCAAGGTCTTCGACGGAGAGGTTCAGCTCGGAAGGTTTGCGGAGGGTGAGCGATACGTGCTCGGCGGCGGGGGGCAGCACCACTTGGCAGCGCTCGCCGGTGGGCAGGACCGTCGAGCAGATCGGCCGGTCGGGGGTGACGTCCTGGCGGGTGGCGGCGGCCGCCGCCACGGCGATGCGCGCCAGGACCTCGTCGGTCAGGTCCGGCGCCGGGACCCAGGTCCAGCCGCGCCGATCCTCCACCGCGAACTCGCCGGGGCGGTTGACCACCACCTCGGTGACGCCGGGCGCGTCGAGGTGTCGCCGCAGGGGCGCCAGGTAGTGGGTGAGGACCGCCGGGTCGTAGGTCATCGCCGGTCCTTGAGCGCGTAGACGCCCGAGAAGTCGAAGTCCTGCGCCACCTGGATCGCCACCTCGGCGCCCTGGGCCAGTCGCAGGGTGGGCGCGATCTCGGCGGCCTGCTGGACGGCCAGGGCGGCCGCGTCCGAGGGCAGGCGGACTGTGGTCCCGTCGGCGCCGCGGTCCGTCAGGTTCGCGGTGGCGTCGCCGACGATGCTGAGCAGCAGGGAGGCGCCGAAGCGATCCCAGAAGTGGGTGTCGACGCGGCCCCCGAACCCCGCCCGGCCGAGCGCGTCGCTGGCCGGCGAGGCGAGCGCGATGGCGGCGCCGTTCGGCGTCACCGCGCGCGTCCAGAGGATGAAGATGCGGTTCTGGCCTTGGTGCAGGCCCGTTCGGTACTCGCCCAGCACCCGCGTGCCCTTGTCGAGCAGGACGACCGCGCCGTTGTCCGAATAGACGTCCTGGCCGATCAGGCAGGTCACATAGCCGGCGGCGGTGGTGTCGAGCGCGGTCTGCAGGGTGCAGGGGATCGTGGCGCCCGCCAGGATCAGGAAGTTCCGGTCGCCCACCGGGTGGGCGCTTGCCCGACCGATCGTGGAGCCCCGACGCAGGGCGTCGAGCTCGGTCGGCGCTTCGCCGTTTGGGAGGAGGGCGGGCGCGAGCGGGGCGAGGGCCCGCTCGGAAGCGAGGCCGCCGCCCCGCGAATAGGCCATCAGGGGCGAGCGCCGGGCGACGGCGGCCGGGCTGGGGCCCGCCGGCGTGACGGACCCATCGTCCTCAAGCGGCGCCAGCGCCGGCACGTCGCCGGAGCCGCCATCCAGGCGCGGCGCGTCCGGACCGGGCGCCGCCAGGGTGGGCGGCGCCTTCGCCGGCTCATAGGCCACGACCTGGCGGGCGGGGACCTCCCGCGGCTTCGCCGTCGCCGGCTGCTCGGCGCGCCAGCTGGCGAACGCCACGGCGGCGCAGCCGGCGAGCAGGCCCGCGAAGACCCCGGCCTTGCCGCGACCGCCCGCGCCCAGCCGGCCGGCGATCGGCGAGATGGCCCGATCGAGGGGCGGTTCGGGCGCGGCGGCGGGCGCGCCGTCGCGGGCGGCGAGATCGGTCACGGCTTCGGCTCCTCGCGGACGGTTCGCGCCACGTCCAGCGCGGAGGTGGCGGTCCCGGTTGGGCGACCTGCCGGCTCGTAGGCGAGGTTGAAGACGCAGAGCACGGCGCGGCCCCGGCGCAGGCGCAGCTGCGCGGCGGTCTGGTGCACGACCAGGAACTCGCCGCGCACGTCGAAGGGGACCAGCGCCTCGGCCCCGTCGGGCGACACGGCGTAGACCGCCGGCATCGCCTGGGCGCCGGGGAAGCGGAGCACGGTGAAGCGGCCGTTGTCGGTCACTTCGGAGGGTGAGATGGCCGCGGACCCCTGGACCTCGTAGGCGAGGTTGCGCGGTCCTTCGAGCACGCCCCGTTCCAGCTTGAGTTGCAGGACGCGGGCCTCCAGCGCCTGAGCTTCGGCGGACAATGCCTTGTCCAGCAGACGCCTCTCCGCCTCCGGATAGCGGAACTGCACGACGAAGAAGGTGTCGGGCGCGGCGCGCCCGGAAGGCCCCGCCCGGGTCGCGAGCTCGAAGGCGTAGTGGCGCGTTTCGCCGCCCTCGGTGCGTGTGGTGACGATCAGGTTGGTGGGCGCGCGCGCCGCCACCGGCTTGGCGAAGAGGATGCTGGTCTCGGGCGCTACTTCCCAGCCGGAGGTGTCGCCCAAGGCCACATGCAGGATGGTCTCGTCGGCTGCGAAGCGGATCTGGGTCGCGGTGCGGAACACGCCGACGATGCGCACCACCTGCTGCGGATCGTAGTCGACGGTCTTGATCCGCGGGTCGGCGGGGCCGGGACGCGGCGTCTCCACGGCCGCGGCGGGCATGGCCAGCAAGGTCGCGACAAGGAGGGCGGAGACGGCGAGCGGGCGGATCATGGCGCGGCCTCCGGATCGGCGCGGTAGCTGGAGACCTGGAAGCCCAGGGGATTGCGCAGCCGGTCGCTCTCGCCCATCGGCGCCTTGGTGTAGGCGAAGGCCATTGTCGCGACCCAGTCGGACTCGTCCGTCTGGCCGCTGCGTCGGATCGCGCGGCGGAAGCGGACGTTGGCGACGCCGTCCGAGATGAAGCTCACCGCGCGGACGGTGACCTGGACGTCGGCCGCCGGGCCGAAGGCCACCTGCGGGCTGGCCGGGTTCGTTGGGCGGAAGGCGAGCGCCCAGCGCTGCTGCTCCTCCGGCGTCGACATGATCGAGACCTGGCGGAAGTTCGTCTCGGCCGCCTGCGGCAGCCAGCCTTCCCGGGCCCGCACATAGGTCGCCAGGAAGGACTTGGTGACCGCCTCCTCGTAGGCGACCGGGCCGGGCGAGGAGAGGCCGCGAAGCACCTCGACGGCGCCGGTGGTGCGGTCGACCCGGACGACGTAGGGCTCGATCGTCTTGAGGGGCGTCAGCGCGGCGACCGCAGCGACGGCCGCGCAGGCGAGGACGCCGGCCAGGGCGGCGACCCCCCAGGCCAGGCGGCGCGAGCGCTGGGCCGCCGCCAGACGGTCGTGGTCCCAGGTCCGGGCCTCGGCGAAATAGGCCTTGAGGTCGTGCGCCGGCACGCCGGTCACGGCCGGGGCCCGCATGTGCCGCCGCCGGGCGCGGAGGAGCTGGTCGGAATTGGCGGCTCGGCGGGCGCGAGGACGGACCCGTGCGGGTTGGCGGGACGACGCGGCCCTTGGCAGCCGGGCGCCGCCAAGGGCGCCAGCACCGCGCAGCCGACGATCGCCGGCATGATCACCACGACGACCATGACGAGGAGGATAGGGGCGGCGCTTCGGCGATATGGCATGTGGGCCTCTCAGCCCGACCCTGCCAAGTCTGGCCGCGCCGGGGGAGGACGTAAGCTCACCCCTGGGCGGGCCATGGTGGTGGACACTCAGCGCCCGCGCCGCGGGACCATCGCGGCCCCCCGGCGGGCGGCAAGCCTCGGAATCGCCATGGCGCCGACTTCGCTTTCCCGACCATCTAGAGCCCGGGTCGGCTCTGCATGCTGGTCGCCATTCGGTGGCGAATGGGAGACCATGCCTTCTGGCCAACGGTGCGCGGTCGCGGCGTCGCCGTGTTGATCACCGTCAAGGCGCCAGCACCGTGGTGCTCTAATTCGAAAGGGCGTCGTCGCTTCCTTGGAAACAGCGCACTATGCAGGCGCTTGCCTTGACCATGCGGCGGGGAGGTTCAGACTTGAATCGCAGCGGACGCGCGCGAGGGGCTGCTCGCCCGGGAACAACATGGCTCCGGTAGCTCGTCCTCTCCGTGCTACCGTGCTGTCCGTCGCCCTCGCCGCGGCCCTCCTCTCTGACGCAGCGTCCCGGCGCGCATGGGCACAAGACGTGCAGCCGGCGCCGATGGGGCTGAGCGAGGTCATCCGCCTTGCGTCGGCGCAGCGCCAGGAACTCTCCGCCGCCGAGGCGCGGGTGCGCGCGAGCGCCGAGCGGCCGGCGATCGTATCGGCGCTGGAAGATCCGATGGTTTCGGCCTCCATCGACCACAAGCCGTTCAACATGCGGGGCATGGACTACAGCTTCGCCCTCGAGCAGCGCTTCCCGCTGGGCTCTATCCGGCAGGACCGTCGCCAGTCGGCGCTCGCGGAAGTCGATCGCCTGCGCGCCGAAGCCGGGGACAAGCACCTCGCGGTCGCTGCGGAGGCCGCCTCGGCCTTCCTGATGCTGCAGCAGCGCCGCCGGACCGCGGAGCTGCTCAAGGCGCGGCTCGAGATCGCCCGCGCCATCGTCTCGGCGGCCAACGCGCGGTACGGCGGGGGCACGGGCGAGCAGGCCGACGTGTTGCGCGCCGAGGTCGAAGTGGCGCGCGTCGAAGCGCAGCTGAAAGCCTCCGCAGGCCGTGTCGCCGCCGCCGAGGCGATGTTCAACGCGAGCCTTGGGCAAGACGTCGATCGCCCGGTGCGACCGTTGCGGCCGCCGGTGCTCGACCGCCCGGTCCCGACCTGGGGCGAGGTCCAGGCGCGACTGCCCGCACTGCCCCGCCTGCAGGCCGGCCGCGCCGAGATCGCGCGCTCTGAAGCCGAGGTGCGGGTGATGCGCGGCATGTACAAGCCCATGGCGACCGTGCGCGCCGGCCCCGCCTACGACATGGACGACAAGTGGGGCGCGATGCTGATGGTCGGGGTGAGCGTGCCGATCTGGCGCTCAAAGCTGACCGCCGGGGTGCGGGAGGCCGAGGCGATGCGGCAGATGTCGCAGGCGGACCTTCGCGCGATGACGCGGATGGTGGAAGGCGAAGCGGCCCAGGCGCTGAACGAGCTCAAGTCCGCCGGCGACCTTCAGCGGTCGCTGCGGGGGGAGATCGGGCCCCGCGCCCGCTTCGCCGTGGAGCCCGCCCTGGCCGCCTACGCGGCCGGGCGCCAGCCGCTCGTGTCGGTGATGGAGGCCCTCCAGACGCTCTGGTCCGTTGAAAACGAGCTGATCGAGGCGGACATGCAGGTGGGACTGGCGTGGGTGCGGCTGGGCCGGGCCATCGGCTCTTATGAACTGATCAGCCTGTGAGCCCCCGGTCACGACATCGCCTGGAGCTCGCGCTCGCCGTGGCCGCGACGCTCTTGGTGGTAGTCGTGGCAGGCCTGATCCAGAGTGCGCGTGGCGGCTGGCCGTTCTCGGCCGGCGCGAGCACCGAAGCGATCCGCCCGGCGGCCCCGGTCGCGAAGGCCAGCGCCGCCGCCGATCGGGCGCCCGTCGAAGTGCGCTCGGCGGATTTGACTCGGCTGGGCATTCGCCTGGAAACGGCGCGCATCGAGGACGTGGTCGCCACCGTCGACAGTGTGGCCACGGTGGCGCTCGACGAATCCCGGCTCTCCCGCGTGAACCCAAGAGTCTCAGGCTGGGTGGAACAGCTCTACGTCAACACGACGGGGGAGAGCGTGCGCGCCGGCCAGCCCGTCGCGCGGATCTTCTCCCAGGAGCTGGTCTCGTCGCAGGCCGAGTACCTTGCGGCCCGGCGCTTCGCCGAGACAGGTCTGGCCACCTCTGTCGCCACGAGCGGCCGCACACGCCTGCAGGTGCTGGGGATGTCCGAAGGCGAAATCCGGGGGATTGAGCGCTCCGGCCGCCCGATCAGGCTCGTCACGGTGACGGCGCCCCGCGGTGGCGTCGTGGTCAATCGCGGGGTGAGTGTCGGGGCCGCCGTGGATCCATCGACCGAATTGCTGACCCTCGCCGACCTGTCGCGGGTCTGGGTTTTCGCCGAGGCGCCCGAGAGCGCCGTGCGGGCGATCCGGCCCGGAACGCCGGCCCGGCTCCAGTTTCCGTCGGCCGGTCCAGGGGTCATTTCGAGCCGGGTGGAGTTCGTCTATCCCACGCTCTCGGAGCGGACGCGGACGCTCCGCGTGCGGTTTTCGGTCGCCAATCCTGACCGCAACCTGATCCCAGGGGCCTACGGAACGGCCATCTTCGATGTGGCCGGACAGCGGGCCATCTCCGTGCCGCGGGACGCCGTGGTCGACACGGGCCGGCGCCAGCACGTGTTCGTGGCCAGCGGCGCGATGTTCGAGCCACGACAGGTCATCGTGGGCGAACGGGTGGGCGACCGGGTCGTGATCCTCAAGGGCCTGTCCCCCGGCGAGCGCTTCGTCGCCAGCGGCACGTTCCTCCTCGACTCCGAAAGCCGCCTGCGCGCCACTGGCGGCGGCGGCGCGCACAGTCACGGATCGATGCCGTCGTCGCCCCCTGCGGGCGCTCCGGCGAAGGGGAAGGCCGCCAACGCGGCGGCCACGCCGCCGCCGTCTCCGGCGCCCGACCCCCACGCGGGCCACGCGGCGCCCAGATGATCGAGCGCATCATCGAGCTGTCGGCGCGTTTCCGCTGGGCGGTCCTGGTGATTGTGGCGGCGCTCGCCCTCTGGGCGGCGGATTCGGCGCGGAAGACCCCGCTGGACGCCGTGCCCGACCTCTCGGACCCGCAGGTCATCGTCTACACCGAATGGATGGGGCGCAGCCCCGACCTGGTCGAAGACCAGATCACCTATCCCCTCATCCGGGCGCTCCAGAGCACGCCATCGGTGCGCACCGTCCGCGGCTACTCGATGTTCGGCATGAGCTTCGTCTACGTCATCTTCCAGGACGGGACGGACGTCTACTGGGCGCGGACACGGGTGCTGGAGCAGCTCGGCCGCGTCCAGCAGCTGCTGCCGCCCGCCGTCGCGCCCACGCTGGGGCCGGACGCCAGCGGCGTCGGCTGGGTCTACCAGTATGTGCTGGAGGACAGGAGCGGCCGCCTCGACCTGGCGGAGCTCCGCGCGCTGCAGGACTTCACGGTGCGGCCGGCGCTGCAGGCGGTGCCGGGCGTCGCCGAGGTCGCCTCGATCGGCGGCTTCGAGCGCCAATACCAGGTCGTGGTCGACCCCGATCGGCTCGTCGGCTTCGGGCTCACGATGGCCGACCTCACGCGCGCGGTCCGGGACGCCAACGCCGAGGTCGGGGCGCGCGTGCTTGAACTTGCGGGGCGGGAGTACGTGCTGCGGGGCCGCGGCTTCGTGCGGGACCTGGAGGACCTGGAGAAGAGCGTCGTCACGGTGGGTCCCGGCGGCGTGCCGATCCGGCTGGGCGATGTGGCGACCGTCCGCTTCGGCCCCGAGATCCGCCGCGGCGCCGCCGACTGGAATGCCCGCGGCGAGGCGGTGGGCGGCATCGTGGTGATGCGCATCGGCTCGAACGCCCTGCAGGTCATCGACCGCGTGAAGGCAGCGACGGCGGAGCTTTCCCTGCCCCCCGGCGTGCGGCTCGTTTCCACTTACGACCGCTCCGACCTCATCCGGGGCTCGGTCAAGACCTTGCGAAGCACCCTGATCAGCCAGGGGGTGATCGTCACCCTCATCTGCGTGGTGTTCCTGTTCCACCTGCGCTCGGCGATCGTGGTGATGATCGTGCTGCCGGTGTCTGTGCTGCTGTCGTTCATCGGCATCCGCTATCTCGGGCTGACCACCAACATCATGTCGCTCGGCGGCATCGCCATTGCGATCGGCGAGCTCGCCGACGCCACCATCGTCCTGGTGGAGAACGCCAACACCCGTCTGGCGGCCGCGCCCCCGGGCGCGGACCGGCGGCGGATCATCATCGACGCCTGCAAGGAGGTCGGGCGGCCGATCTTCTTCTCCCTGCTGCTGATCACCGTCAGCTTCGTGCCGATCTTCACGCTCGCCGGCCAAGCGGGCGACCTCTTCTCGCCGCTGGCCTTCACCAAGACCTTCGCCATGTTCGCCGCGGCTATCCTTTCGATCACCCTGGCCCCGGCGCTGATGGTCATGCTGCTGCGCGGCCGCTTCCGCACGGAGGCGGAGAACCCGGTGGGGCGTGCGCTCACGCGGGGCTATCTGCCGATCGCCCGCTTCGTGGTCCGCCGAAGGCTAGCCGTCGTCGCCGCCGCCGCCCTGCTCATGGTCGCCACCGTGCCGGTGTTCCAGCGCCTAGGGTCGGAGTTCATGCCGCCGCTGGACGAGGGGTCGCTGCTGGTGATGCCGACCACCTTCCCCGGCATCGCCATCGAGGACGCCCGCCGCGCGCTGGAAGCTCAGCACCGGGTGATCATGAGCTTCCCGGAGGTGGCCTCGGTCCACGGGAAGACCGGCCGCGCCGAGACGGCGACCGACCCGGCTCAGCTCGACATGAACGAGTCCGTCGTGACGCTCCGCCCGCGGAAGGACTGGCCGCTCCGCCCGGTCCAGCGCTGGTACAGCGCGAGCGCCCCCGAAGCGGTGAAGCCGCTGCTGCGATGGGTCTGGCCCGACCGCTCTCGTCGCACGTTGGCGCAGCTGTCCCGGGACCTCGACGCGGCGCTGCGGATGCCGGGCTACCAGATGGCGATCGCGCCGCCGATCCGCACGCGCATCGACATGCTCACCACGGGGGTCCGGACCCCGGTGGGGATCAAGGTCTTCGGAGAGGACCTGAACGAGATCGAGCGGATCTCCGTCGCGCTCGAGGGGATGCTGCGCGACGTGCCGGGGACGCGCAGCACCTTCGCCGAGCGCCAGACCGGTCGCGAGTATGTCGACATCATCCCCGATCGGGACCGCATCGCCCGCTACGGCCTGACCGTGCGCGACGTGCAGGACACCGTCGAGGCCGCCATCGGCGGGGCCAACGTCTCGACGGCCATCGCCGGCCGCGCCCGCTTCACCATCAACCTGCGCTACGGCGCCGACTTCCGCGACGACCCCGAGGCGCTGCGGGCGCTGCTGATCCCCGTACAGGCCAGCGGCCCAGCCGTGACCTACGGCGGTGGCAGCGGGGCGGGCGCAAGTCCGGCCGCTGCGGCGCGGGTGCGTGCGCCCAGCGCGAGCGGCGGCATGGGCGGCATGGGGGGCGATGCCGCCCCGAGCGGGGGCATGGCCGGCGGGGGCGCCGGCATGGGTTCGCAAACGACGGCCCCGCGCATGAGCGGCGCCTCGGCCGGGGCGTCTTCGGAGGACGTGACGGACCGCTACCGGCCTCCGGGCGCCTCGGTCCCGTTGGGTCAGATCGCCGACATACGGGTGACCACCGGACCGCCGATGATCAAGGACGAGAACGGTGTGCTGGTCGGCTACGTCTATGCCGATATCGACCCGACCGCGCGCGACCTCGGCGGATGGGTCGAGGACGCCAAGGCGCTGGTCGGCGAACGCCTGACCTTGCCGCCGGGCTATCGGCTCCAGTGGACGGGCCAGTACGAGTTCCTGGAGGAGATGGAGGCGCGGCTGCGCTACGTGCTGCCGCTGACTTTGCTGCTGATCGTCGCCCTGCTTTACCTGTCCACCAAGGGCTGGATGCAGACGCTGCTGGTGCTGTGCAGCCTGCCGTTCGCCATCGCGGGCAGCGTCTGGCTGCTGGCGGCCATGCACTACAACATGTCCGCCGCCGTCTGGGTCGGGATCATTGCCGTGGCCGGCGTCGCCGCCCAGACCGGCATCGTCATGATCGTCTACCTGGACGAGGCCTTCGAGCGCCACATGCGCGAGGGCAAGATCACGACGCCAGATGACGTCGATGCGGCCGTGATCGAAGGCGCCGCCATGCGCGTCCGTCCGCTGATCATGACGGTCGCGACGACCGTGCTGGGACTGATGCCGCTGTTGTGGGAGGCGGGCGTGGGGGCGGACGTCGCCGCCCGCACCGCCGCGCCCGTGGTCGGCGGTCTGTGGTCCTGCATGGTGCTCACTCTGCTGGTGCTGCCCGCGGCCTATTCGATCTGGCGCCGTCACCAGGTCGCTGCGGCGGCCCGGCGCGTGCCCGCAGTGGCCTACGAGGCGCCGGGCGCTGGCCTGCCGTAAACTTAAGCGGAGTGTGCTGAGTTCTTAGTTCGATCCCACAACTAAGGAGGAAACGATGATGAAGATGTTAGCCGCCGCGCTTGCCGCGACCGCCCTTGCGGGCTGTGCGACCACGCCGCCGACACCGGAGCAGCGGGCCGCCTGTGAAAAGATGCTCAGCGAGATGGGCGAGGGCGCCACGCACAGTCATGCGGCCGACAAGGGCGGCGCCGTGAACGCGATGGGAATGACCCATGCCCAATGCCGGCGAATGCTGGGTCGCAGCTAGGCTCGAACACGCGGCGCGGCCCCTAGCGGCTGGCCTCGTCGGTCGGACCCGGCTTCGGATGCAGGTCGGGTTCGTCTGGCGACATCAGATGCCGCTCTGCTGGATCGCGTCCAAAGGATGACTGGTCGTGGGGCTCGCCCATTTCGCCGTCCGTGGGCGGGGCGGCCCCAGTCCCGGCCGCCGGCCGGGCGTCATCGGAACAGGCGGCCAGGGCCAGAACCGCACTGGCGATCAGAACGTGCGTCATTGCCGCAGGGCGGATGAGGCGAAGCGGGGGCATGTCAGCGCGCGGCCGCGTGAGCGGCTTGAAAATGGTCGACGGCATCCTTGACCATGCGGCGGACGCACCACCGGGCATAGAACGCCGCGAGGCCGGGCGCGCGCCGGCCCCAGCCGCGTCGCGGCAGGTCATACCCAATCCAGACGGTCAGGTCCGAGCCGTGGCTCGCCGGCCTGATCTCAAACCCCATCGCGTATCGCCCGATGATCACGAGCTGGGGTTCGCCGAGCGTGCGCCAGGCCTTGCGGCGGGGGGGATCGTGCTCGGTGACCACCTCCTCCACCGACAGCTGCAAGCCGAAGGCGACTCCGCCCATCCGGATGACAGATCCGACGGCGCGCCCCTGCGCCTCATCGAATGCGTAGGTCATACGCCCCCCGCCCATCATCGCCGACGAGCGCGCCATGTGCTCGGCGAGGCGCGACTGGTCGTCGAGGCGTTCGAACACACCTTCGGGCGAAGCAGAAACACGGGCCGACGCCTTCCGATGGAAGGCATAGCCGTCTTCGGTTCGTGGCTCGGCGCCCCACTTAATGGCAGGGCTTCCCAAGGCGCGAGCGGCGCGTTCACGGGTGACGGTCATGCGAAGCCCCCTTCAGAGCTGCGCTGAAGATGCTCCCGTCAGATGTGATCGCGTTGATATCGCGCAATCAGACCAGGGCTCCGCTTCGGGGGCTCGGCCAGTCAAGATTGGAGATCGATGGGCTCAGATGCGGGGCGGGTGAACGGCGGGTCCCACCCGGAACCATGCGAACGCGATCGGATTGATCCCTGATCGTTAAACCAGGGATCACTTCCTATGAAACTCGCAGTACTCGCCGGCGCCTTGAGCCTCGTCGCCGCGCCGGCATTCGCGCAGCCTTCTGGCCCGGCGCAGCATCAGGGCAGCGACCACGGCAAGATGCAGCACGACCAGATGGCCATGAAGGACTACATGGCCGGCATGCAGCAGATGCACCAGTCGATGATGAAGGCGCACGACGCTGACGCGGATCGCGCGTTCGCCCTCATGATGATCGAGCATCACCGGGGCGGCATCGCCATGGTGGACACGCTCGCCAAGCATGGCGACGACGCCGAGCTGAGGGCCATGGCGGCGAAGACCAAGGCCATGCAGCAGAAGGAGATCGGCGAACTTCAGGCCTGGCTCGATCGGCACGGCGGGCGGACGCCTAAGAAATAAGAGTTCCGCGGCGCCCGCGCCCAGGCCGCAGACGATGAACGCCATGAATACAAGCCGAAGCATGAGTAGCGGGACGACCTAGCATGCTGCTAGCGGAGATCTGCGCAGCTGCGGCCTCGCCAATGTTCGCCGCCGCCTCCGACGTACCGCAGATCGCGGTCAAGGATGAGCAGCCCACGGGCGAGGCTCGGAACGCCGCCTAGAAGTTGGCGGCCGATGGCAGGACGCGAGCGCCGCGCCGACGGCCGGCGGGCGGGGGCGGGCCGAAGGTGTCACCGGGCCGGTTGGATGGAGCCTCCGGTGCGAGGGACCTGCGCCCGTCCGTTCCTGATCGCGGAGGATCGGGCGCCACTGCCGTGGCGTAGACCCATGCCAACGGCGTTCCCGAAATCGGCCAGCCCCACACTCGCGCCGCCCGCGATGCCCGCCGCGATGGCCGGCGTCTGCAGAAAGAAGATCGCGCCGAGCAGACAGAGCGCGATGAATATGAGGGCTCCAACGACGGGGTCCTGTCCGTCAATCCGACCCCATTGGTCGCCGACGACCGCCAGGACGAGTTGGAAGATCGCGATGATCAGGGCGAAGAGGACGAGGTAGTTCACGGCCTGGCCTAGCCAGCCGAAGAAGTACCGACGGCTGGCCTCGAAGAGGGCGCAAGCGATGAAGGCTGGACCTAAGGCCACGAGAAGGGCCAACGCCACCTTCGCGAGCACCGCGATCCCGAACCCAAGGGCCGCCGCCGCGGCCCCAATCACGAAGACCGCGCCGCTTACGAGGAGGGGGATCCAGTTCATGGGGGTCGCTTGCTTGGCGGCCTTCTGGCCGAGATAGGCGGCCCGTCCGAAAAATTGATCGAACGATGCCCCTGGATCTCCGGATGGCGTTCCGGCAATGGCGCGGGCGAGCGTGTCGGGCATCGCGTGGAACAGCGGCTGGCTGATCCATTCGCCATAGGCAGAGGTCGTCACCAGCATGACGATGAGGGCCAGCTTCACGGACCGGATCGCGAAGTCCATGATCGGCTCTGCGATCGCGCCGCGAAGGATCGCGAACCCATACAGCAGGACGTAGAGGACAAGGGCGGCATGTAGGGGCCCGGAGACCTCTGCTAGCATTCGGCCCGCACTTTCGGTGAGGAACGCGTCGAGCTTCCCGTCGATCAGCAGATAGGCCGGTCCGAACACACGAAAGTCGCCGTCCATCACTCGAAGCTCTTCTTGAACAGCTCCAGGCGTCGGTTCGCCTGGACTGCGGCCAAGCCAGTCTGGGCGGCCTCGCATTCCGCACCGCGGTGGCTCCCGGTTCGACAGCCCTCGACGACGTTGAGCGCTTCTTCGGGGTGGGCCTCGAAGTAGCTCGCCGAGCGAGGCTCGGCCTGACAGCCGGCGAGCGCCACGGCCAAGGGCGCTAGCCACCGGATCACTGGAACGACCGCCGAAAGAGCTCAAGCCGGGCGTCCGCCGCCGCCTCGGCGCGCTCGCGGTCCCGCTGTGCCTGAAGTCGGGTTTCAGCGTCCTGAGTCATGGCGAGGCCCTGCAAGCGCATCTGATCGTTGAGGCTCATCACCTGCTCAACCGAGAGACGGGCCTGAAGGTCCATGACGGCGCGCGCATTGGGCGCGGTGTCGAGCGCCGCCAGCAGGTCTTCCAGGCCGCGCAGACGGTCGGCTCCGGCCTTGACGGTGGCCTGGCCGAGGGCGAGGTCGCGCGCCGCCCGGTCGCCGGACCGCTCGAGCTCCCGCCCGAGCAGGTCGTCCGGGTTCGCCGTGTAGAGACGGGCCTCGGCGCGGAGCTCCGCGGCCTTCCGGCCGATGTCGCCGAGGGCGGCGAGGTCGCCGCGTGCGGCCGCCAGATACTGGTCCGCATCCGGCACGAAGGCGCGCAGCTCGGGCGCCTTGAGGAGGCCGGCGAGGGCGCCGGCGCCCGAGGCGGTGTTGAAACCGTCGTAGAGCTTCTTCGCCTCGGCCACCTGCGCGCGCAGCTCGTTGAGTTGGTCGAGGGCCGTGGTGGCCTGGCGCAGCAGGCTTGCGTAGCTGACGGGATCGTGGACCGTGAGCTGGGCGGCGGCCGGCGTGGCGGTGAGGGCCAGGGCGGCGGCGAGGGCGGTCGGGACAAGGGTCTTCATGGCAGCAGCCTCCGGGCGGCGTGGAACGGGGCGGACCAGGCGTCGGGCGCGTCGCCATGCTCGGCGCGGACGCGGTCCAGGAGGGCGACGGTCTCGGCGCGACCCGAGAGCACGGCCAGGGCCTCGTCGAGGCCGCCGAGGTCGAGCTCGGCGACCACCGAATCCAGGCCCTGTTTGACGAGGAATCGGTGCTGCGCCGGATCGAGCTCGTCGCGCACGAGCGCGAGCTCCCGCTCCGAGAGGCCGAACCCGACGACATAGTCCCGCGCATTCGCGTGGGGATTGGGCAGGAAGATCTGGGTGGCGCACTGCTCCACGATCGTGTGGGCGATCGGGGAGGCGAGCACGTCGGCCGGAGACTGGGTGCCCAGCACCAGGAAGGCGTTCTGCTTGCGGAAGGTCTTCAGGCCGTCCTGCGCCAGGCCGCGGAAGGCCTCGTCCCCAAGCGCCTTCCAGAACTCGTCGACGTCGATGACCAGGCGGCGCCCGTCCACCAGGCCCTGCAGGCGATGGAAGAGGTACATCAGGAGCGGGGTGCGGACCTCCGGCGCGTCCAGCAGATGGGTCATGTCGAAGCCGCAGAAGCGGGCGTCCAGGCTGAGCGCGTCGGCGTCGCCGTCCAGCGCCCACCCGAGCGCCTGGCCGCGCCGCCAGCGATCGAGGCGCGCGCCGATGCCTCCGGCATCGCGCTGGCCAAGCAGCGCGCGCAGGGCCGAGACCGAGCGTTGCGCGGGCGGCAGGGGCAGGAGGGCGGCGACACCGCTATCGATGGCCACCTCTTCCGGCGGGGTCAGGGTTCGATCGGGCGGCCGGACGAGCTGGCGCACCAGGGCACCCAGGAATGCGCGGTCCGACGGGGTGTCGGTCAGCGCCTTGAGCGGGGCGAAGCCGGTGACCTCACCGGGCTTCAGGGCGAGATATGTCCCGCCGCAGGCGCGGACGAAGATCTCGGCGCCCCGGTCCTTGTCGATGAACACCTGCTGCGCGCCCAGCCGCTCCAGCTGGGCGAGCATGAAGTTCTGGACGACCGTCTTGCCCGAGCCCGACGGGCCGCAGATGAAGGTGTGGCCGAGATCGCCCACATGGAAGCTGAAGGCGTAGGGCGAGCCGGCCGAGGTCCGCAGCGTGGTCACCGCCGGTCCCCAGTGGTTGCCCTCGGAACGGCCGGTCGGATGGGTGTGGAAGGGGGCGAAGCTCGCGAAGTTGCGGCTGGTGATCGCCGCGGGCCGCAGGCGCATCTGGAAGGCGCCCGGGAACTGGGCCCAGAACGCGGCTTCGAGCCCGAGGTCCTCGCGCGCCACCACCAGGCCGCTGTCCGCCAGGAGTGCGCGGGCCCGCGACAGGTGGTCGGCCAGGGCGCGCGGGGACTCGCCGCGCACGAGCACGGAGGCTTGGTGGTCGCCCATCACGAAGCGGTTCGACATCAGCTCGTCGAGGGCCGCGTCCAGCCCTTCGATCTGCGAGGCGGCCCGGTCCTGGGCCGACAGCATCTGGTTCTGCTTGCGCGACAGGATCGCCTGCGCCGAGGTCTTCGAGAGGAAGCTGAACGACTGCGAGGCGACAAGCGGGAAGGGCGCCGAGAGCAGTCCATCCCAGAGACCGGGGCGGGTGGCGGCGGGATATTCCTTGATCCCGAGCAGGCCCGCGAAGTGCGCGCTGGCCACGTCGCGGACTTCGAGCGCCTCGCGCCCGAAGATGACCCGCGCGGTGTAGATCGCCGCGCCCAGATGGCCGCGGACCAGGGGCACACGGGTCGCTTCGCCGGTCATCACCAGGCGCAGCACCTCCATCGGACCCGAGAAGACGAGCCCGTCCCGCTCGTAGGTGGACAGCGGTCGCGCGCCATAGCGCGCCAGGTGCTGCAGCAGGTCGTGGCCGGCGTCTTCGAGCCGCCGGACGGCGTCCTCGGCCTCGATATCGACGTGGCTGGCCTTGAGGAGCCGGCTCACCCAGGCCTGGGTGCGCTCGGCGGCCTCGCGCCCGGGATGCAGGACCAAGCTGAGGTAAAGCTCGTTGGCGAACATCCGCTCGCGCCCCAGGCGCGCGCGGTAGGCGGCGTCGAGGTCCCGCGCGAAGTCCGACCGGAATACGCCGGCGGGCGGCGGGTCGGCCGGCCGCCGCACCAGGTGGTGCCAGACCGCGAGACGGTCCGACGCCAGGTTCCGCCACGCGCCGTTGAGCTTGGCGTGGCGGTCGTTGAGATCGCGGACGTCGGCGGTCTCGAAGCTCGCGCCGTCGAGGCGGAAGCAGAGCATCAGGGCGCCGGTGTCGAGCCCGACCACCCGCGCGTTGAGATGCCGCGCGTAGGGCAGGGTGCGGGTCGGGTCGAGCTCGCGGCGGCCGGCGCGCGCCGGCGCGGCATGAAGCGACAGGTCACCCATGGCGATGTCGCCGGGCGGCGGTGCGAACGAGCGGCAATGGGCAGGCGGAACTGCCGCCCCACAGGCCGGCGTTGCGGGCGCGTCCGCGCGTCTCGATCCACAGGTAGAGCACGCGGAAAGCGTTGGGATCGGCCCTGCAGATCGCCTGGAAGACGAGGTGCAGCACGGGCGCGATCAGCAGGTAGAGGAGCGAGCCGCCGGCCAGGAAGGCGATGCACGAGGCGATCAGGTTGACCCCCATCGCCTCCATCGGCACGCCGAGCACCAGGGCGGGGCGCGTGCAGGCCAGGAAGAGAACGTCCTCCTCGAGCCGTTCGGACGCGGCGCGCATGTCAGCCGGCTCCTCCGCCGCCGCCCGTGATCAGGTCGACGATGGTGGAGGCCCCGAAGATCACGATGATCCCCACCACCACGGTGCCGGCGCGGCGCAGGTCGATCTGGCCGAACATCCAGACGATGCCGGTGATGATCACCGCCAGCACCGCGAGCCCGCGGACGACGCCGCTGTTCAAGAGGTCGATGATGTTTTGGATGAATCCCCCCAGGTCCCCGCCGACGGCTTGGGCAAAGGCGGGGCTGGCGGTCGAGGCTGCGGCCAGGGACATGACGGCCAGGCGCAGGCGGCGGCGTGATGCATTCACGGCGTGGCTCCGGATGGGCTGAGGACAAATGAGGCGGCCAGGCGTGCGCCGCCGGCGCGGCCGAAGGCATCGGCCGCCTTGGGCGGCGCGGCGGTGATCGCGGCGAAGGCGGCCGGGCGGGCAGGGCGCTTGGGCGGGAAGCCGGCCTGTGCGGTCACCCGGGCGACGTAGCCGTTGGCGAACCCCCGCTCGGCGTGGCCGGTGTTGTAGTAGCTAAGGGCGACCCGCAAGGCGGTCTGGCCCGGCCCGTGTCGCGCGGCCCCGCGCGCGTAACCATCCCGAAGGACGCGAGCGCCTGCGGCTAGGTTGCGGCACGGATCGAACGCGCCTTCGAGGCTAAGGCCAAGCCACGGCAGGTTGCGCACGTTGATCTGCGCCAGGCCGAGATCGAGGTCGTGTCCGGCCTGCAGGAGACCGCGCGCTCGCGAGACCGCTTCGGTGGCCGAGCGCGCCTGCGCCTTGCCAGCCTTCGGCCCGTTGACGCCGATCGCGAGGGGATCGAGCACGCTTTCGGCCCGGGCTACGGCCAGGAGAGTCGCCGGCGCGACGCCGGGAGCGCATTGGGCGGCAAGCGCGAGGACCAATTCGGGCGAGAGCGGCATGGCTGCTCCTTTCGCCCAGAAGGCTGGAGGTGACGGCGGCCAGGCGCGAGGGCGTAACCTCCTCCCGTCCCGACGTGTCCAAAACGGCGATCGCGCCATATTTTGGCGCGTTCGGCGCCGGTCCTGGCGGGCCGCGCGACTTTAATGGTCGCGATGTATTTCGGCGCGGAACCGCGGGGCAGAGTGAATAATTTGTGGGAGTTGCAAGCCGCGCTGTACCGCGGTGACGGTATTGAGGGTTCGCATCATGCGTTCAGTTCACGAACATGAGGGATCGGCGCCTATCGGCCATGATCCCGATCGGCAGGTTACACTGTCCCCCCGCCAGACCGAGTGCCTCTTCTGGGTCCAGGAAGGCAAGAGTTCGCGGGACATCGGCGTCATTCTCGGCGTGTCGCATCGGATCGTGGAACGGCACGTCTTTCGCGCCT